>Ga0153954_1000183_pt1 | contig 57066 bp, 51 predicted proteins | sample TSFL038MetaG_FD_102277 | JGI IMG/M metagenome (GOLD analysis project Ga0153954, IMG submission 102277) | Attine ant fungus gardens microbial communities from Florida, USA - TSFL038 MetaG | ecosystem: Host-associated > Fungi > Mycelium > Unclassified | place: USA: Florida, Wekiwa Springs State...
CCGGACACCGGGGAGAGCCCGTATAAGCCGTAACACCATCGCGCAGGGAATGCCGGAACGTTTCGGCGTACCTGTGGTGACTACTCGTGTGCTTTTTTCACTGCACACGAGGCTGCGGGTGCGTTAAGCGCCCGGCATTCCCTGCGCCCTCTCATTGATGAGGGACAAGATTTACGCAGAGCCCGGACGAAATCGCGCCGCGGGAACGCGGACTTGTGTCACGGCGTCATTGCGAGCGACTTGTCCGCCGTAGCTCGAAGAGCGAAGGCGGAAGCTAAGCAATCCAGAGTCCCTCTGCGGAGGCAGTCTGGATTGCTTCGTCGCTTTGTTTCTCGCAATGACGAGGCAGGGCCGACCTGGCCGCCTGGACACCGTATCCCCCATCTGGAAATTTCGCCCGGAATGCATAAATTGTGCAGGGCAACACCCCCGGGATTTGCTATAGCTATACGAACCAAATCAGGCGGGCACAGTCCGCCACCGTAATGAAAATGTAACAGGCCCGTCGGACCGGCGGGCCGTTGCCTTTTTAGGACACCATTCGAGACCATCTGATGAGCCGCTCGAACCGAACCGACCATATCCGCCTCACCTCGCATCCCGAGCCGGGTGGCAAGCATGCTTTTCCGATCCACTGGGGCGCTCCCGACGCGCCCTCGCGCGGTCCGATCATCGGCACGGTGTCGCGTCCGCAGGATCGCAACGTGATCGGCAGCCATGGCGGCTCCTACGCGGTTTATCGCGCCCTCGCGGTTTCCGCCGGCGCGCTCGATCCCTTCCGCCGTCCCGATCTCACCAACACCTTTCCGGCCGCGACCATCGGGCCGTTCCCGCAATGGAGCGAGCCGAACCGGATCGTTGCGCTCGACCCCTGGGGCCATCTGGTCGCGGAGAATTTTGGCAAGGAGATCGCCGAAGGTGTCGACATCCGCCCGAGCATCGCGGTGACGCGCGCGCGGCTCGATCTGCCGGAGATTCGCGCGGCGATCCTGGCGAAGCGGCTCAAGCCTGACGGCGATGTCGTGCACGACAATGGCAGCGTCTCCGTGGTGAAGGTCGCGATCGATCCGGTCTGGTATCTGCCCGGTGTCGCCGAGCGCTTCGGTGTGACGGAGACGAGTCTCAGGCGCACGCTGTTCGAGCAGACCGCGGGCATGTTCCCCGAGCTCGTCACGCGGCCGGATATGCAGGTGTTCCTGCCGCCGATCGGCGGCACCACGGTCTATCTGTTCGGCGACGTGACAAAACTGCCGGACCATCGCACCAGGATCACCTGCCGCGTGCATGATGAATGCAACGGCTCCGACGTGTTCGGCTCCGACATCTGCACCTGCCGTCCCTATCTCATCCACGGCATCGAGGAATGCGCACAGGGCGCGCAAAAGGGCGGGCTCGGCCTCATCGTCTATAATCGCAAGGAAGGCCGCGCACTCGGCGAGGTGACGAAGTTTCTGGTCTACAATGCGCGCAAGCGCCAGGAAGAGGGCGATGCGGCCGCCGCTTATTTCGAGCGCACCGAATGCGTCGCGGGCGTGCAGGACGCGCGCTTCCAGCAATTGATGCCGGACGTGATCCACTGGCTCGGCTTGAGACGGATCGATCGCTTTCTGTCGATGAGCGACATGAAATATGACGCGCTGACCGGGCAGGGCATCGACATCGTCGAGCGCGTGCCGATCCCGGACGAACTGATTCCGGCGGACGCGCATGTCGAGATCGCGGCGAAAAAGGCAGCCGGCTATTTCTCGATCGAGCCGCAGGCGCCCGAAGGCCTGACCGACACCGTCGGCCGCTCGCTGGAGAAGTATTGAGATCGTGACGGGCCTGGCTGCGACCGAACGCGACGCGTTTTCGCTGCTGACGGCAAAGGCGGTTCGCGACCGCGCCGGCATGATGCTGGAGGTCGGCCTGCGCGGCAGCCTCTCGCATTTTCGGATCGACCTCGATCGCATGGACGACGTCGCCGATGCGGTGATCGAGACGATGCGGAAAGCCTATCCGTCGCTGAAGATTCCTTTCCACGCGCGTTGGCGGCATTTCTCGATTGAAGGTGATGATCGTTGGACACGGATCGTTGATCGCGTGAAATGGCCGGACCGCGCGGCGCGTGCGCGCGCCGAATTCGATCTCGCCATTGTCAGCGTGCTGCTCGATGCCGGTGCTGGCGCCGCGTGGCGCTATCGCGACGGCGTGACTGGGAACGCGATCGGTCGTTCCGAAGGCCTCGCGTTCGCAAGCCTCGACATGTTCGCAAGCGGTGCGTTCTCGAACGATCCGCGCGATCCCTATCGCGTCGATGCCGACAAGCTCGCAGAATTTTCGGTGACTGTGCTGGAACGGGGTTTTCAGGTCAGCGCCGAAAATCCGCTGGTCGGTCTCGAGGGCCGCGCCGATCTGTTGCGCCGGCTTGGCCGGCTGGTGGCGGATCGCAAGGATGTTTTCGGACGAAGCGATATGCTGCGCCCGGGAGGATTGTTCGATCATCTTGTCGCGCGGGCGAGTGGCAACGCGATCGCGGCGCCGGCCATTCTCTTCGAAGTGCTGCAGCAGCTCGGCCCGATCTGGCCGTCGCGGCTTTCGCTCGCCGGCATTCCGCTGGGTGATTGCTGGAAGCATCCAGCGATCCGGACGGACGATGCGACCTCGGGCCTCGTGCCTCTGCACAAGCTGTCGCAATGGCTGACCTATTCCCTGATCGAGCCACTGCAATGGGCTGATATCGAGGTCACCGATATCAACGGCCTCACCGGGCTCGCCGAATACCGCAATGGCGGGCTGTTCGTCGATCTCGGCGTGCTCGGGTTATGCGACGGCGCCGATGCGGGGCGTTCGCACGAGGTCGATTCCGCGTTGGTGGTGGAATGGCGCGCGCTGACGGTGGCGCTGCTGGATCGGCTGGCGGAAAAAATCCGCGCGAAGCTTCATCGGGATGCGGCTTCGCTGCCATTGGCCAGTCTGCTCGAGGGCGGCACCTGGGCTGCGGGCCGCGCCGCAGCGTTCGAGCGGCGCGCCGACGGTTCGCCGCCAATCAAGGTCATCAGTGACGGCACGGTTTTTTAGAATTAGGAGTTCGCATGGAAGGCGTCACCATCGTCGATCATCCCCTGGTTCAGCACAAGCTGACGCTGATCCGCGACAAATCCATTTCGACCAAATCCTTTCGCGAGCTGCTGAAAGAGATCGGCATGCTGCTCTGCTACGAGGTGACGCGCGATCTGCCGCTCGCCGAAGTCGTGATCGAGACGCCCATGGCGAAAATGCAGTCGGCCAAGATCGCCGGCAAGAAGCTGGTGTTCGTGCCGGTGCTGCGCGCCGGCGTCACCTTCGTCGACGGCATGATGGATCTGGTGCCGACCGCGCGCGTGGCGCATATCGGCCTCTATCGCGAGCCGCAGACTTTTGCCGCCGTCGAATATTTCTTCAAATCACCGTCCGACCTCGGCGAGCGGCTCGCGATCGTGGTGACGCCGGTGGTCGCCACCGCCAATACCGCGGTGGCCGCGATCGACCGGCTGAAGGAGCGCGGCGCCAAGGACATTCGGCTGGTGTGCCTGATCGCAGCGCCCGAGGGACTGGAGCGCGTGCGCGGCCTGCATCCTGACGTGCCGGTCTGGACCGCGAGCATCGATGAAGAGCTCGACGACCAGGGTTTCATTCTGCCCGGGCTCGGCGACGCCGGCGACCGCGCCTACGGAACGCGGTGAAATTCAGTCGCCGAAGGTTGCGTCATGGCTGCACTGGAACGCCGGGGATCCAGTTCAAGGCGAGCCGCTGTCCCACGACGATCTCGTCGTCCGACATCTTCGAGGCAACCGCGTTGCGGAATTTCGTATAGACGTCGCGCTCGCGACCGCGCGAGCGCGCCGCGGCGAGGTTGAGCCATTTGTAGGCCTGGATGAAATCCTGATGCACGCCGTGGCCCTTGTCGTACATCAGCCCGAGCATGGCCTGGGCGAACGGGTTGCCCTGAATGGCGCCCTGGCAATAGAGGTCGAACGCAGCCTCATAGGCCTGCGGCACGCCGAAGCCGTGCTCATACATGAAGCCGAGCAGACCGAGCGCTTTTGGATTTCCATGCGCCGCCAAAGGCGAGAGCTCCTGCGCGGCGCGGATATAGTCGCCGTGCTCGAATGCCGCCGTGCCGCGGCCGAGCGCATCGGCGTAAGCGGGCGGGGCGGCCAGCATGACGATGAGCGCTGCGGGCGCAGCGCGGCGCGTGATGCGCCAGATCCAGGCCGCGATACCGGTCTCAGTGGAAGCTGGTTGTGATTGGGGCATTGGTGGTCGTGGTGGCGATGGTTCCGCGCAGTTTCGATCGAAGCTCTTCGGCGACGACATGCGCGTCCGAGCCGTCTCGGATGATCTGCGGCCGGATGAAGATGATCAATTCGGTGCGCTGGGTGCTGTTGGACTGATGGCCGAACGCGTCGCCAAGGCCGGGGATCTGATCGAGGACCGGGATCGCATTCCGCGAGCCGCTCTGCTGCTCGCTGATCAGGCCGGCGAGCAGCACGGTCTGGCCGTTCGCCACCGAAATCTGGCTCTTGACCCGCCGCTCGGAGATGGTCGGCGTCAGGTTTGGCGTCGTGGGCGACGTTTGCGGCACGTTGCTGATCTCCTGCTCGACATCGAGCCGCACGGTGCCGTTGACGCTGACGCGCGGCGAGACGCGCAGGATGATGCCGGTGTTGCGATAGTCGATGGTGTTGACGACGGTATTGCTGGTCGTCAGCACGGTGGCGCTGCCCGTCGAGATCGGCACGACGTCGCCGACCTGCAGCGTCGCAACCTGGTTGTTGATCACGACCAGCGACGGGTTCGACAGCACCTTCACGTTGGTGATGGCATGTAGCGCATCGAGGACGATGCTCGGCTGCGTCTCCGAGCCGACCAGGAAGTTGAAGCCCGGAAAGGCGCGGTTGATGAAGGCGTTGGAGACCGATCCCGCGACCGACGCGAGGCCGGTACTGGGATCGATGGTGGTCGCCGGCGCCTGCGTCGACTGGGTGTTGAGAATCGATCCGGAATTCGGACGCAATCCGAAGTTCTGGCCGGTGAGGTAGGACTGCACGCCGTAAGACAGCGTGTTGTTGAGCGTCACCTCGGCGATCGTCGCATCGATCGCGACCTGCAGCTGCGGCTGGTCGACCTGCATCAGGGTCGACTCGATGATCCGGTAGCTCGCCTGGTCGGCGTAGATCAAGAGCGTGTTGTTGACGGTGTCGGGGGTGATCCTGACGTCCTGCAGCACCGGCTGGCCGTTGTTGCCCGACGCCGCGCCGTGGCCGCTGTCGAGCGTGCCGGCGTTGCTGCTGGAATTGCCGCTCTGGCTGCCGGAGGTCGCCATCGAGCTGCTTCCGAGGCCCCCGCGCGCCGCGGCAAACCCGCCCGTTGCAGACGGACTGGAGGAATTGTTGCCATTGAGCGACAAGCGGTCCTGGCTCGACGTCGTCGACGTGCCGGATCCCGGCGCGACCTGGTTGTCGGGGCTGTCAAGCAGGCCGGATGCGCCCTGGCCGCCAAGGAACATGTCGGTCAGCACGCGCGCGATCTGGCGGGCGTCGCCGTATTTCACCCGATAGACATGAACGCTGGTGCGCGCGGTGTCGGCGTGATCGAGCCGCTTGATCCAGGTCGCGGCGTTGCGCAGCATCTCCGGGCGCTTGCTCACCACCATGATGGCGTTGAGACGGGCGATCGGCTCGAACTTGATCACGTTCTGGCTGAGGCCGTTCTCGCCGGAATCGACGATCTTCTCGAGTTCCGTGATGATCGGAGCCGGCGGACCGCTCGCGATCGGGAAAATGCCGACCGACTGACCGCGCATCCAGTCGACGTCGAAGCTCAAGGCGGTGTCGACTGCGGTGCGGCGCTCGGCGCCGGTGCCCTGGATCAGGAGCAGGTTGCGCGTGGTGTCGGCGCGCACGGTGCCGGCCTTGGTGGCAAAGCTGTCCATCAGCTTCAGCAGCGTCTGCGCCGATACATATTGCAGCGGCACGACCGATACGCCGAAGCCGGGCTCGGGGTTGGCGGCGGCGGCGTCGATCCGGCCGGCGCCGACCGCGTCGCCGAGCGGCGTCAGCCGGTAGCCGGCAGCGTCGTGCAACAGCACCACGCCGCTCAGCCGCAAGGCGTTTTCAAGTACAAAAACAATGTCGGACTTTGGCACCGGGCGGACCGAGACCAGGCTGACCGTACCCTGGACCCGCGGGTCGATGGTGTAACCGACCTGCAGGATGTCGCCGAGCACGACCTTGGCGACGGTGGCGACGGGGGTGTTCTCGAAATTGAGGTCGAAGCCATTGCCGCCCGACGAGAATTGCGGGCGATCGTCGGCGACGGCGGTCACTTCGGTGCCTTCGTAGATCGCGGCCGCGCCGGCGTGGCTGCTGCCGGAGGTGCCGGCCGCGGTGGTCACCGGTTGCGGTTGGCGCGGCAGGAGATCGATCGATTGGACCTTGTTCGCGATGTCGAGCTGCGAACCGTCGACGCTCGAGCCGATCGTCGCGGAATTGCAGGACGCCAGCAGGACCAGCGAAGAGAACACAAACGCAGCACGAACGCCGCGACGGATTGTTGGATACCGGCCCAGCCTGCCGACGCGTACCATAACTCTCGTTCCGACTGTTGGTGCCCACCGACCGTTTGTGACGACCGAGTTGTGTCACCTGTGCGGGACTGCATCCTTAGCGATCGAACATGACAGAAATAAATTGGTTACGTGATCGGCCGGAGGTCTTTGGCCGGCCGTTGATTTCAGAACACACAAGTCGCGGTTTTCGCAGTGCATGGCGGCGGCTAAAAAATTTTTGAACGTGCGCCGCGCGATGGTCTTCGTACAGTTGTCATACTTGAGGTCAATAAACGTCGCGATTGCTGGCAATCGTGCGCATCGCCTTCGCGACGGTCCGTGACGCGCCGGCCTGCTCTTTCAAAGCTTGCACGACCGGAACGACGAATGGCCAGCGACCTGTCCTCGCAGTTCGTGGAATATCTCCGCCAAGGCAAGCATTTGATGGCGGCCGACACGCGCGCTGACGCCGCCGCACAAGGTGGCGCCGATCAACGGCAGGCAAAGCTTTGGGAGCTCGCCGATCTGTCGGCGAGCGAATTCGCCGAAGAGGCCGCGCGGTTCCACGGCCTCGAGCGGGTCACGTTGCAGGACATGATGTCGGCGGTGCCGCTCTCGGCGTCGTTCTCGTCACGCTTCCTGCGCGAGACATTTGTCTTTCCATACCGGTCGTCGGATGGCACCTCGGTGCTGGCGGTCGCCGACCCGACCGACCAGGCCGCGCAGCGCGCGGCGCAGATCGTGCTTGGCGCGGATGTCGCCATCAAGGTCGCGACGTCGGAGGACCTCGCCGTCGTCCTCAACCAGCGCCTGGACCAGCACGAGGCGGAGACCGGCGACGCCTTGCCGGCGCAGTTCCGCGAAGACGACATCGAGAGCCTGCGCGATCTCGCCAGCGGCGCGCCCGTGGTGCGGGCTGTCAACGATCTGCTCGAAAAGGCGGTCGAATTGCGTGCCAGCGACATCCACATCGAGCCGTTTCAGAATGGTCTTGTCGTGCGCATGCGCATCGATGGCCTGCTGCGGCCGATCCCGGCGCCGGCGAATGTGCTCCCGCAGGCCGTGATTTCCCGCATCAAGATCGTGGCCAATCTCAATATCGCCGAACGCCGCCTGCCGCAGGACGGCGCCGCCCGGCTGAGGGCGGGCCGTGCCGACATCGATATTCGCGTTGCGATCATGCCGATGCAGCATGGCGAGTCGGCCGTCATTCGCATCCTGCCCAAGGATCGCGGGCTGCTCGTCGTCGAGAAGCTGGGCTTTGCTCCAACCGATGAGGCGAGGCTCCGTCGGCTCCTGAAATTGCCGCATGGCATGATCGTCGTCACCGGCCCGACCGGCAGCGGCAAGACCACGACGCTTGCCACGGTGCTGTCGATCCTGAACGAGCCGATCCGCAAGATCCTGACGATCGAGGACCCGGTCGAATACGAGATTCCCGGCATCAACCAAGCGCAGGTCAAGCCGGCGATCGGTCTGACCTTCGCGGCGGCGCTGCGGTCCTTCGTCCGCCAGGATCCGGACGTGATCATGGTCGGCGAAGTCCGCGACTCCGAGACGGCCCATGTGGCGGTTCACGCGGCGCTGACCGGACACCTGGTGCTGACCACCCTGCACACCGAAACCGCGGCCGCCGCGGTGCCGCGCCTGCTCGATCTCGGCGTCGAGGGCTATCTGTTGCGCTCGGTCCTGCGCGCTGTCATTGCCCAGCGGCTGGTCCGACAATTGTGCGAACGCTGCAAGTCGCCGCGCATGCTCGCCGAGTCCGATTTTGCCGAAGATCCCCGGCTCACCGCCTTCGGCTTCCACTGCGGCGACGTGATCCATGAACCCGCCGGCTGCGAGCGCTGCGGGGGCACCGGCTATCGCGGCCGTCTCGGCGTCTTCGAGGTTCTGGAACTCACGGGTGAGCTTCGCGAATTGATCGGCGAGAAGACCGACGGATTGAAGATCGACGAGATGGCGATCCGCGGCGGCATGACGACGATGCTCGATGATGGCATCGCCAAATGTCGCGCGGGATTGACGTCACCCGCCGAAATTCTCCGTGTCACAACCCTGCGGTGACGGCGTGCCAAATTTCCGCTACCGGGCCCTGACACAGAACGGCGAGATCGTGAACGGCACGATCTCGGCGCCGACCTCGGCCGAGGTCGCGCGCCGCATCGAATATCTGCGGCTGCTGCCGATCGAGACCATCGAGGACAAGCGCTCGTCCTCCGGCTTCGGTGCTTACGGTCTGTTTGGTCAGCCCAGCGCCGCCGAGATCACCACTTTCACGCGCGACCTGGCGCTGTTGCTGAAGGCCGGCGCGCGGCTCGACGATGCGCTCGAACTCCTGGCCGGTGACGCCGATGTCGGGCGGTTGCGTCCCATCGTCGCGAAGCTCCGCGCATCCCTGCTTGCGGGCGAAAGCCTTGCCGATGCCATCGCCGGCCACCCGCTGCTGTTTCCGCCGATGTATGCCGCGCTGGTTCGCGTCGGCGAGGTTTCCGGCACGCTGGATCAGGTGCTGGAAATGCTGGGCGCTGAGCGGGCGCGATCCGAGCAGATGCGGCGCAAGCTGACGGACGCCATGCAATATCCGGCCTTCGTGCTGGTCGCGTCCGCCGGCGTCATGCTGTTCTTCATCCTGTTCGTGCTGCCGCAGTTTTCGTCGGTGCTGCAGGATTTCGGCAGCAAGTCGGATACGACGCTGGGCGCCTTCATCAAGCTGTCGGAGTTTCTGCGCGCCAACGCCACGGTGGCGCTGCTGACGGCCGCCGCGACGATTGCCGGAGGCTGGTGGGTGTTCCGCAGACCCGGCACGCGGGCGGCGATCATGAGCGGCTTGTCGCGTTTGCCCGGCGTCGGCGGCATCTTTCAATTCTATCGCAGCAGTCTGTTCTGTCGCAATCTCGGCGTCCTGCTCGGCAGCGGCGTCAATCTCACGGCGACGCTGCGCATCCTTGTCGACATCATGGCGGTGACCGGAAACGAGCAAGGCTGGAGCGCCGCGGCGGACCGCGTCCGCCATGGCGGCAAACTGTCGGACGCGCTTTCGGTCGCGAACAGCCTGCCGCCGATGGCGGTGCGGATGTTGCGGCTCGGCGAGGAGACCGGGCAGTTGCCGACGCTCGCCGGCCGTGTCGCGGAATTCTACGAAGCCAAATTGCAGCGCAGCCTCGACCGGGTCGTCGCCATCGTCGGGCCGCTCGCCATCATCTCCATCAGCACGGTCGTCGGGGGCTTGATCGTGTCGGTCATGACAGCGCTGCTGTCAGTCACACAACTGGTCAACTAGACCAAAGGTTGGTTCATCATGATATCGCTCAAGACCATCGGCGGACGTTTCATTGGCAGCGCGGAACAGGGGCGTCCGCGGCATCGCGGCAAGGCGCTTGAAAGCCAGGCCGGCTTCACGCTGGTCGAAATGCTGGTCGTGATCGCCATCATCGGTCTCATCATGGGACTGATCGGTCCGCGCGTGCTCAACTATCTCAGCGAATCCAAGGTCAAGGCCGCCAAGATCCAACTGCAGAGCTTTGTCAGCGCTCTCGACCTGTTCTATCTCGACGCCGGCCGATACCCCTCATCGGCGGAAGGGCTCACGGCGCTGGTGAAGCCCGTTGCGGGCGTGGCCGCCTGGAACGGACCATATTTAAAGGGTGGCAACGTCCCCAACGATCCCTGGAGCCACACTTACGTCTACCGCTCTCCGGGCGAGCATGGCCCCTATGACATCGTCTCCTATGGATCGGACGGTCAGGAAGGCGGCAGCGGTGTTGCCGCCGACATCTCGCTCGAGAACCTGTCTGCCAAAAATGAGTGATTCAGCGGAACAAGGTTTCACCTTGCTCGAGATGGTCTGCGTGCTCGCGATCATCGCGCTGCTGTCGGCTGTCTTGCTGCCGTTCATTCCGCACCAGACGTCGCGCTCGCGCCTCGAGGCCTACGCCCTCCAGGCGGCGACGCTGCTGAAGGCGGATCGCGATGCCGCGATCCGCCGCCACGTCAGCGTCGCGACCCTGGTGGATGCGACCGGACGTGCGATCCGCTCCGGCGCAACGCAGACGGCGATCCGCATTCCAGACGACGTCCGCTTCCAGGCGGTGCTGCCGCAGACCTGCCAGCGCCGGGCCGCGCTGTCGACCATTCGCTTCTTCGCCAATGGCACGTCGTGCGGCGGCACGATCGCACTGACGCGCTTTGACGCGGGCTATGAGGTCCGCGTCAACTGGCTGACCGGGAGGGTCGAGATTGTTCCTCGCGACACCGCCATCAACTGAGCGGCGTGATGCCGGCTTCACGATCCTGGAGGTGCTGGTCGCCCTGGCGCTGGTCGCCGTGGTGATCGTGGCGATCGGTTCGCTGATGGCGACCAATGTGCGCGGGGTGCGCTCGTTCGAGCGTCACGTCGCGCTGACACAGGCAACCCGTACCGCGATGACGACCGCCATTCCGCCGCGTGATCAGCTCCAGGAGGGGACGTCGTCGGGCCAGGCCGATGGCTACCGCTGGACGGTCGACGTCACGCCGCTCGGCGGCGACTGGACGGTTCCCAAATCCGAGGTGGGATGGGTGCCCGAACTCGTCAGGGTTCGCGTGCGGGCTCCCAACGGCGCCAGTTCGGACGTTCGCACGGTGCGCTTGATGAAGAGGGCGTCCGAATGAAGGCTGCGACGACCGATCGGCAGGCAGGCGAAGCAGGCTTTACCCTGATCGAAGCCATCGTCGCGCTGGTCCTGATGGGCCTCGTGCTGTCGGCGCTCGCCAGCATCACCGCGCAGTGGCTGCCGAACTGGAATCGTGGCGTCGGCCGCATCCAGCGCAGCGAGGCGATCGGCGTCGCGTTGCAGCGGATCTCGGACGACCTTGCCGCGGCCGAATATGTCCCCGCCAATCGCGATTCGCGCCGTCCGTTGTTCGACGGATCGGAACTGTCGGTCACTTTCGTGCGCACATCGCTCGGCCCGAACCTCGGGCCGGGGCTCGACGTCGTGCATCTCGGCGAGACCCGCGATGGGCGCGAGTTCGTTACGGTGCGTTCGCGCACGCGATTTGCGCCGCTACCGGTCGGCTCGTCGCTGACCGAACAACTGCATTTCGGTGATCCCGTGGTGCTCCTGCGTGCGCCGTACCGGCTATCGTTCGCCTATGCCGGGCCGGACCGTGTCTGGCAAAGCAAGTGGCGCGAGGCCGACAAGCTCCCGACAATGATCAAGCTGACCATTCGCGACGCGGCGAGCCAGCGCGTGCTTTCACTCTCGACCATCGCGCCGGTGCATGCCCAGGTGCCGAGCGATTGCACGCGGCCGGACGGCAATTGCGACGACAAGGGCGACAAGGATAAGGACGACAAGGACGGCAAGCCAGAACAGGCGAATTCGCCCGGCAACACGGGCCTCGCCAGTGCTGCAGGGCAGGGAGGTCGGCCATGAGGCTTGCCGGCGCGCATTCCAGGGACTCGCAGCGCGGCTTCGTGATTGTTGCCGTGCTCTGGATTCTGATGGCACTGTCGTCGCTCGCGATGATCTTCGCCCTTTATCTGTCGGCTTCGGCGCGAGCGATGGCAATTGGCGATACTGCCTTGCAGAATGAGGCACTGGTATCGGCCGGCCTCGAACTCGCCGCCTACCAGCTGAGCCTGACGGCTGATGACGCAAGGCCGCCGCGGGGGGCGTTTCATTTCCGCATGGACGACGCCAATGTCACCGTCACCTTCATATCCGAAGCCGCGCGTATCGATCTCAATCTCGCACCGAAGGAAGCGCTGGCCGCACTCTTTGCCGTGCTCGGGGCCAGCAAGGACGCGGCCAATGAGGATGCAGATCGCATCATCGGCTGGCGAACCCTGCCGGCTCCAGGGGACGCCAATGGCGAGGCGGCGCGCTATGCACCGCTCGGCTATTCGCCGCGGCAGTCATTGTTCACCCACGTCGATGAACTTGCCCTGGTTGCCGGTCTTTCGCCGGCGCTGGTCGAGCGAGCGCTGCCATTTGTGACTGTCTTCAACGGATCGTCCGACATCGATCCCCACATCGCTGCGCCGGAGGTCGTTGCGGCTTTCGACAAGAGCTCGAATGCAAACAAGGACCCGTTCGGTGGTGGGCTGGCCTCCATGAATGGCTCGCCCGCTGGCATGAACGGTTCGCCCGCCAGCGCGAATAGCTCCGCTCCGCCAAAGAACGATGCGACGGTGGCAAAAAGCCCGTGTTACCGCATCGAGACGACGATTGGTTTTGCCAATGGCCGCCGTTCGACCTCTGAAGTCGTGATCGCGCTGGGCGACAAGCAGGAGCCCTACCGCATATTGTCGTGGCAGGACGACGTCGAACCCCAGAATATCCCGCCCGTGCGCCGGAGGTCATGATGGCGATCATCGAAGAGGTGAAGCTGTTCCTGAACGAATGGATCGATGCAGTGGGCCGCGCGGTCGATGCGGTCGTCGGCCGCTTCGTGCGCGCACAGCGGATCAGGCTCGCCGAAGGCGAGGATGGCGCGTTCACGGCCACCGCAGACGCGGCGAAAGGCGGAGCCGGTTTGCCTGCGGTTTGCTTTCGCCTCGAAAGCGGCAGGCCTCAGCCGCCGCTGCCGATGGATTGGACGTCGGCCTTGCGGGGAAGCCGCATCGAGGCGCAGTTGCAATCGGCTTATGTCATGACGCATCAGCTCGATTTTCCGAACAAAGCGGCCGATTTCCTCGATGGCATGATCCGTTCGCAGATTGATCGTCTGACGCCTTGGACCGTCAACGACGCGGTGTTCGGCTGGAGCCCGCCGGCAGCTGTCGCCAATGATCGGATCGAGGTGACCTTCGCGGCGACCTCCAAGCAGAAGATCAGTCCCGTGCTTCAGTTCGCGCAGACGATGGACGCCGCGTCCGTCGCGATCTTTGCACCGGCTTCGGCCGACGTCTCCACGCCGATCAAGCTCCTGGACCAGCCGCGGCGCAGCGTGATCGGATCTCACGTCAACGTGCCGTTCCTGCTGCGCGCCACCTTGCTGACGGCCAGCCTCGCCGCCGCCGCCTCGCTCCTGATCAGCACCTATCTCGGCGGTTCTCTGCAATCCGAGCTCGGCGATCTGCAGCAGCGCATCTCCCAGCGCCGCGCGGCCTTGCATCTCGGCGCCGACGGCTCCACATCGGGCCTCGGGCTGCTCGCCAAACGTAAGCAGACGACGCCATCGAGTGTCATGGTGCTGGAGGCGATTTCGCGGGCGTTGCCCGATTCCACCTACGTCACCGAGTTGCGGATCGAGGGCGACAAGGTCCAGGTCGTGGGCATGACGCAGGATGCGCCGTCGCTGATCCGGTTAATGGAGCAGTCGCCGCAATTCACGCGCGCCACGTTCTTTGCGCCGACCACACATGCGGCGAACGAACCCGGCGAGCGGTTCCACATTGAAGCCCATATCACCGCTTACTTCGGATCCGGCACGTGAACCTATTGTCCGCACCAGGAAAGACCATCACCTCGTCGCCACTCCTGGCGACGGCGGTCTATGTGGGCCTGATAGCTCTGTTGTTGTTTACGGTGGTGACGTCGATATCGGACGTTATCGACCAGCGCGGTGAAGTTGCGGCCTCGGCGAATATGCTGGAGCAACTCGAAGGGCATAGGGCGGCGGCCAAGCGCGCGCCCGGCGATGCGGCGATGCCCTCGGGGTCGGCCTATCTCGAAGGCGCGACCGTCACCATTGCAGGCGCGACGCTGTTGCAGCGGGTCGCGAGCGCGGTGGCGAAATTCGGCGGCAATGTGCTATCCACCCAGCTCGACGTGCAAAGTACGGCCAGCAAGCCCGGGTTCCTCAGCATGATCGCGAGCTGCGAAATCGAACAGCCGCAACTGCAGCAGCTGCTTTACGACATCGAGGCGGAAATGCCGTTCCTGTTCGTCGACCAGTTGGTGGTTCAGGCCCCGACCACCGCTTCCGGTTCGGAGCCCGGCAAGTTGCGGGTCTTGCTGGCGGTGTCGGGACAGTGGCGAGGTGCCAAATGAGCCGCATTTCTGCTTTCGGGTTGATATGGTTCGTGCTGTCGCTTCACGGCGCCGCTGCCGCGACCGCGGCCATCACCACCGATGCGCTCGACGCCGGGATCGCTGATGAGACGCGTCTGACAGGGCCGCCGGCGTCGTCCTCAAGCGAGCCGGTGACATCCGTCCGTGTTGTCGCACCGCCGCCGACGCCCGAGCGGCCGCCGAGCGCCAATCCACTATGGGCTATTCCGCTGACGCGGTTGTCGGGAACGCGTGATCGCCCGATCTTCTCGCCATCGCGTCGGCCGCCTCCGGTGGTCGCCTCGGAGCCGGCGCCTACGGCGCCGCCTCCGCCGCCGCGGAAGAAGGAGGTCCTGCCGCCGCCGCTGTCGCTGGTCGGCACCATCGCGAGCGAAGACGAAGGTTTTGGCATCTTTCTCGATCAGTCGAACAAAGAAGCGCTTCGGCTGAAGGTCGGCGAAGACTATCAAGGTTGGAAGCTGCGTGCGATCCAGGGCCGCGAGGTGACCATGGAAAAGGATCAGCAGGCGGCGGTGCTGACTTTGCCGCCGCCGGGTGGGCAATCGAGCGGCGAAGTGCGGCTGATCCCTGTCAGTGCCGCCGAGACTCGGTCGCCGGTCGCGCAGCGCCGATAAGCGTCGTCAGATCAGGCCCAGCCATTGCTGCGCGGCGAGCGCCGACAGCAAGCCGATCGCGAGGAACGGGCCGAACGGAAGCGAGGTGTGCCGTGTCAGGCTTTGTCCGGCGAGTTGCGCGCTGCCGATCACGAGCAGCGCCGTGAGCGCCGCGACCAGGAGCAACGTGGGAATGCCTGCAATGCCAACCCATAGCGTAGCAGCCGCGAGAAATTTGACATCGCCGAGCCCGAGCCCCTGAATCTTCCGCCAAACGAAATACAGGCGACGGAATAGCCAGAAGATGGCTCCGACAACAATGGCCTCGGCAACGACCTCGGCGCCGGCCATCGCGCCGCCTGCAACAATAGTCTTGGCCAGGCCAAGACCTGCGACGGCGAGGTTGAGCGCATTTGGAATAATGCCGCGGCGGAAATCGATCAGCGCCAGCGCACCGCAAACGAGGCAGAGCGCCGCGAAGAATCCCGCAACCAGCAGTGCTTCCGTGTTGGCTGACATATCGTTCGCTGGAGGAAAAATGGAACTCGGACTCAATCGATAACGGATGGTTGGCCGTGGGCAGGATATGATTTCCGCTTGAAGAAATTATTTTGACGCGACATGCCTGTGCTCTCCGTGTGATTTTGTCTTAAGAATGGTTATTCCGCCGCCAAATTTTTTTTAATTCACGCGAAGGTCGTCGCGCAAAGCAATCCCGTCACAAAACAGCATAACAAGCCATCAATATTTACACACCGTTGGTTGCAGTGTTGCAAGGCGATACTGCGCGAAGGTTTCCTTGCGCTCTTGGTTTTGGGTGTTGATCTTTTGGGGGCGTCGATGTCTGGCACGAGGGTGGCGCTATGCCTCGTTCCGCTCGCAATGGCGATAAGCCTTTGTCGGGCGAATGCCGCGCCGCTTGATGAGTCTGCCGAACGCTATCGGCCCTACATGATCGAAGGAATCGGATCGGCGTTGGCGGGCGCGCGAGATCTGCGAGAGCGCGTCGCCGCAAAGGACCTCGCGGGCGCCAAGCAGGCCTGGCTTTCGGCCCGCGCCGGCTGGGAGCGCTCCGAAGTATTCACCGCAGGCTTCGTTCCGGAGCTTGACGCGCTGATCGATGCCTGGCCCAACGCCGGGAGCGGGTTCCACGCCATCGAGGCAAAGCTGTTCGGCGCAGGCCAGACCGATGTCGAAGGCGACGCCGATGCGCTGGTCAAGAATCTCGACGACCTGCATAGCAGGCTGCGCGACATGCGGTTGACGCCGCAGGGGCTGCTCGATGGCACCGTGCGGCTCGCCTACGAGGTCGGTGAGGGCAAGGCCGATGGCGGCGAGTCGCGCATCAGCGGCACCTCGCTTGACGATATGCGCAATAACGTGGCCGGCATCGATTTTGCCTACCGCACGATATTCGCGGAAGCGCTCAAAGCGGTTGATGCGGGACTCGACGAGCAAGTGACGGAACGCATCGCACAGCTCAAGCTCATCGTCGGGGCGCCCGATCTGCCCCATGTCGACGTTCGCGCGCTGCGGCGCGCCAGCGAGGAACTGGTGATTGCACTGCAAGCCGCATCCGCCAGGCTGGGATTGCAGCGGCCGACGTTGGAGGCCCAATCGCGATGAATGCCGGTCGCTTGAGCGCCGCGATCGTTGCGGCCGGACTTCTGGTCGCCGTTCTGCATGGGCGCGTCATGGCTTTCCCGGTGGAGGGTGATCAAACCACGTTGCCGACGCATACCGAGTTGAATGAGGACGCTCTCGACCGGCCGCGCGAAGTCTTCCATTCCGAAATCACCGGCCGCAAATCATATCTGGTCAATCTCGGCAATCTGGCGTTCAGCTCGCCCTCGATTCTTGGCGGCGTGGCGCGACAGGCCAACATCAGTTGCGGCACCTGCCACGTCAACGGCGCCGGCAATGCAAAACTCTTCATGCCGAAGATGTCGACGCGTCCCGGCAATTTCGACACGACCGGCCCGCTGTTCAATCCGAAGGCGGACAATGGTTTGCTGGATCCGGTCCGGATTCCGAGCCTGCGCGGCGCGCGTTATCTCGCGCCCTATGGCGCCGACGGCCGAATGCCGTCGCTGCGCGATTTCGTCCGCAATGTCATTGTCAACGAGTTTGCGGGTCCGGAGCCGTCGCCCGCGATTGTCGACGCGATCGTGGCCTATATCCAGGATATCGATTTTCTTCCCAACCCGAGCCTCGGTCCGGCCGGCCGGCTCGTCGGCCAGGTCAGCGAGACGGAGCGTCGTGGCGAAGCGCTGTTCTCGAAACCGTTTCCTCACGATCCCGGCATGAGCTGCGCGGGATGTCATGTCCCGTCCGGCGCCTTCGTCGATCACAAGCAGCATGACGTGGGTTCCGGCGGGTTGTTCAAGACGCCGACGCTGCGCAACGCCGATTTCAACGCGCCGTATTTTCATGACGGCCGTTTCGACAGCTATAATCAGGTGGTTGCGCATTTCGACAAGGTATTCACCCTCGGCTTGAGCACGCAGGACCAAAAGGACCTCGTGGCCTATCTCACTGCGGTGGGGGATGGCGTATTGCCCTACGAGCATGAAGACGCCGGCGCCTCGCTGAAGGAAATCAATGATTTCGCGAGCGTGCTCGGTACCGCGATTCCGGCGGGCGACAAGAAAACCGTTGTGCTCGCGGTCGACACCATCGGCGGCGAGTTGCGCGAATTGACCGAGCAATATCCCGATCACAAGAACACCAGCGTGTCGGGAGGCGCGCAGGAGCGCATCAACGCGCGTGCGGGGCTCAAGGAAGTCGTCCTGCTCTTGCGACGGATCGATATGGCGGTCGGAGAAGGCCGAATCGCGGATGCCGCCGCCGACTACAGAAATTATCGCTATCTGATGGCTGCCGCCGTGCCTTCGCTGCTCGGCGGCGCCGAACGATGGTCGCTGTTCAATCCGGAAGTGCATGACCAGCACTACGGAGCTCTCCGTCAGGTCCTGCAGTCGAAGCACGTTTCTCGGTAAGGCGCATCAGACAAGCGCGGAATGCTTCATCGGTGCCGGTGTAACGCCGGCGACGGAGAGACGTTGCGCGCTGTCGATTGCCGCGGATCGATGTGGAATGTCCAGCGAAGCAGCATCGCCGCATCGCGATGATGAGTCGTGCGTCGCTTGAAAATTTTTTTCGTCATCAGGACTCGTCGATTCAAATTTTTCGCGAGCAAGAATCGCGCCGAAGAATCGTCGCTGAAAAATTTTTCGAATCGCTTCGATGTTCCTGCGCGGTTTCATCGCACCGATATGCCTGCGTCATGTTGATGCACTACGTAGCGCGACACTAACGACAACCGTTTGGAGGCGACGATGACTTTCAGCTTTAAGGTACACTGGCGAACCACGACGGCGCTGTGCATCGCTTCAACGATCGCAGTGACTACGGCAGCTTACGCCGCGAACCATAACGGTCGCAGCGACTGGGACCTGCGTCCTCACCACCTCAACAACGCGAACAACAACAACGGCAACAACGGTAACAACGGCAAGAAAGACAAGGATCCTTCCGACGGCGTCAAGACGGCGTCGCCGATCAAGCACGTCATCATCCTGATCGGTGAAAACCGCGGCCTCGACCACACCTTCGGTGTGTACAAGCCGAAGGGCAAGGGTGAGACGATCTCGAACCTGCTCTCGAAGGGTATTGTCAACGAGGACGGCTCGCCTGGTCCGAACTTCGCCACGGCGCAACAGTTCTCGGTCGCGGCCCAGACTTCCTACTATGTCGGCGCTCCGGCGATCTCGAAGGCGCCCTATAGCCCGACCAATCTGATGCCGCAGCCGAACACCAACGGCACGCCGACCGCGCAGAGCGACACCGGCGCTCCCTTCAAGACCATCGCGGAAGCGGGCGTCGAGAAGGACATGGATCCGAGCGACCTCGACATCCTGACGACCGGCGCCAGCAACCTGCCGACCGGCGTCAACGACACCCGCGTTCCGGGCGTGCCGGGCCTCTCGGGTCCGTTCCCGCTGCAGGGACCGCAGATCTCCGACGACGACTACACCGGCGACACGACGCACCGCTTCTACCAGGATTGGCAGCAGGAGGATTGCAGCGCGTCGAATTCGAGCAAGGCCAACAATTCGGGCTGCCTTGCCGACCTGTTCCCCTTCGTGATGGCGACCTACGCGCCTTCCAACAAGAGCGAAGGCAACTCGATGGGCTTCTACAACACCCAGCAGGAGCAGGCCCCGATCCTGAAGATGCTGGCTGATCGCTTCACGCTGGGCGACAACTTCCATCAGTCGTTCCACGGCGGCACCGGCGCCAATCACTTCATGCTCGGTACCGGCGACGCGGGTTTCTGGAGCGACGGCAAGGGTAACCCGATCACGCCGCCCACCAGCCTGATCGCCAACCCGAACCCGAAGGCAGGCACGAACAACGCCTATACGGTCGACGGCAATTTCAGCAACTGCGCGGACTTTAACCAGCCGGGCGTCAAGCCGATCGTGAGCTATCTCAATGCGCTGCCCTACTCGGCTGAGGCCAACTGCAAGCCGAACCACTACTACATGCTCAACAACACCAATCCGGGATTCCTGCCGAACGGCGCGCTTTCGGGCGGCAACAATCTGCCGCCGTCGTCCGTCAGAACGATCGGTGACGCGTTGATGGAAAAGAACATTTCGTGGGCGTTCTACGGCGGTGCGTACAACGACGCGGTGGTGCTCTCGAATGCGGCCGTGGCCAAGAACGCCTCGAACCCCGACCTGAATGCTGCGGCGCTTGCCGATCCGGCCCACGCTCTCGGCGTGGCTTATTGCCAGATCTGCAATCCGTTCCAGTATGCGACCTCGATCATGGCCAACCCGACGGTCCGGGCGGCGCATATCAAGGATACCGCCGACCTGGTCACGGCGATCGAGAACAACGATCTGCCTTCGGTGGCGTTCGGCAAGCCTGACGGCCTGCTCGACGGTCATCCGCAGAGCTCGAAGGTCGATCTGTTCGAAGCCTATGTCGCCAACATCCTCGGTGCGCTCGAAGCCAATCCGAAGCTGAAGGCGGAGACGGCGGTGTTCGTCACCTGGGACGAAGCCGGCGGCTACTGGGACTCCGGTTACATCCAGTCGATCGACTTCTTCGGTGACGGACCGCGCATGCCGATCCTGATCCTGTCGCCTTATTCGACCGGCGGCAAGGTCTACCATAACTATGGCGATCACGTCTCGCTGCTGAAGTTCATCGAGCGCAACTGGAGCCTCAAGCCGCTCACGAACCGCAGCCGCGACAACCTGCCCAATCCGAAGTTCTCGAAGAACAATGAGTATGTGCCGACCAACAGCCCGGCGCTCTCTGACCTGTTCGACGCGTTCGACTTCGATAAGGCCGTCAATATCTCCTACACGGAGTGATCGCGGTTCGGATCACCGCGAGGTGTGATCCATTGAAAATGGCGCCGATCGACCCTCGCGGTTCGGTCGGCGTCGCGTCTTTCCTTGAGGCGGAAAATTTCCGCCAGGGGACGTTGAACATGATCAAGAGCATGATGTTTGCGCGTCTGCGCAACGCGGCGCAGTTCGTTCTGGTGGTGCTTGGCGGGCTTTTCATCGGTCATGCCGCGGCGCAGGCGCAGCAATTTTCTGCCGACATCGTCATGCAGCGCGAGGCGGCGACGGCACAAGCGGGCCGGCTGCGGGTTCTCGACAGCAAGGTAAGGATGGAAACGCCAGAATTCGCGGATGGCTTCTTCCTGATCGATGCGGCAACGCCGACGGCCTATTTCGTGCGGCCCGGCGCGCGAATTTACATGGATGCACGGCAGTCGAGCCGGCTCACGCAGTTGCTTATTCCCGTCGATCCGGCCGCGCCGTGCCGGCAATGGCAGGTGATGGCGCATCTCGCCGGCGTCGTAGAGCAGGGCGGTTGGCGCTGCCAACGAACCGGCGAAGGGGTGATCGACGGCCGCCAAACGATCGTCTTTCGCGCGGTCTCCGGATCCGGGCAGGTCTACGTTGCCTGGATCGATCGCGAGCGAAAATTCCCCCTGCGGATCAAGGCTGACGACGGAATGGTGATTGCCGTCGAGAATATCAGGGACGAGAAGCAGTCCGCAGCTTCCTTTGAGCTTCCGCCGGCACTGCGAAAATTCAGCCCCGAAGCGCTGATAGAGCGGATCAAGCAGAGCGATGTGTGGGTCGCCGGCGAAACGGACAAGGCGCGTCCTTGAGCCGATCTGCGCACGCGCCCGTCTCGGCGCAGACTAAAAAAATTTTTCGCGCTGGAAAAAACTGAACGTCTTGCGGCCTGGCCGCCGACGCCCGCATTTCGCTGCATGCCAAAAAAACTTTGGCCATCGTGACTTAGCAAACGATTTGTCGCGAACCGCGATCAGTATTCCAACTGCTCCTTGCTCCTGACCGGCAGTGGATCGCTGCAACCGCAATGCTGCATCCGACCGGGTTGAAATCAAATCGACACACGTCCGTCATTGACGCTGCTTAACGGTTTCTCCGCTCCGTTATTCACCTCTTTTTGCCGTTGGGGGAAAAATGAGAAATCGAAAATTGAAGACGACGTTGCTGACCACCGTTGCGCTGCTTGCTGTTGCGGTTGCGGCGACTTCAATCGGCCCGGTGATCGCCGGCCAGAATGCGAACAAGAAAGACAAGAACGCTGCCGTCGACCCGAACACGCTGAACACCAAGTATCCGATCAAGCATCTCGTTGTTGTTTTCAACGAAAACGTCTCGTTCGATCACTACTTCGGCACGTATCCGAGTGTGCTGGATGTCGGAGGCGAGCCCGATTTCAAGGCCGCCAAGAACACGCCGACGGACATCAACAATTATCTGTCGAACCCGGCTCTGCTCACCAACAATCCCAACGCGCTGAATACCGCCAACGGCGCTGGCGCTGCCAACCCGTTCCGTCTTGATCGCACGCAGGCCAATACCGCCGACCAGGGCCATGGCTATACGGCCGAGCAGTCGGCTTACGACGGCGGCAAGAACGACCTCTTCCCGAAGTTTACCGGCCGCGGCACCAACGGCGGTGCCGGCGCTTTCGGCAACAGCGGTCAGGTGATGGGCTATTTCGACGGCGCCACCGTCACGGCTCTGTGGAACTACGCCCAGAACTACGCGATGAGCGACAATTCCTGGGCTGACCAGTATGGTCCGTCGACGCCCGGTGCGATCAACATGTTTGCCGGCCAGACCAACGGCTGGGTCCAGACGACGGGCACGGGCAACTCGAACCTGCTGGCCGACGGCACAGGTGGCCTCACATTGATCGGCGATATCGATCCCACCGGTGACACGTGCTCGAGCAAGAGTTCCCAGGCCATTTCGAATGCCAAGAACATCGGCGACCTGCTCAACACCGCCGATATCCCCTGGGGTTCGTTTGTCGGTGGCTTCAACCTGGAGACCATCAACAACAATGGCACCAGCGGTTGCTCACGCTCCACCGTCAGCCAGGTCGTCGGCGGCGCCGTCACCGACTATATCCCGCATCACATGTGGTTCCAGTACTTCAAGTCGACGTCCAATCCGACCCATGCGCGTCCGACTTCGCCGAAGGCGATCGGCTACACCATGGTTCCGGGCAAGAACAAGGTCGATCCGGCCAACCATGCCTACGATCTGAGCGACTTCTTCTCCGCGGTCGGATCCGGCAACTACCCGGCGGTTTCCTTCATCAAGATGGCAGCCTACCAGGATGCTCACCCGGGCAACTCCGATCCGCTCGACGAGCAGGCGGGACTGGTCAATCTGATCAACTTCCTGCAGCAGCAGCCTGATTGGGACAGCACGGCCGTGATCATCGCCTATGACGACTCGGACGGCTGGTACGACCACGCTTTCGTCAAGCCGACGTCCCCGTCGTTCTCGCCGACGGCCGACACCTTGAACGGCGCGGGCCTCTGCGGCGTCTCCGGGACCACCGAACCCAACGGTATCAACGGCCTGCCGGTTCACGGTCGCTGCGGTCCGGGTACGCGCCACCCGTTCCTGGTGATCTCGCCCTACGCCAAGAAGAACTACGTCAGCCACGTCCTCACCACGCAGGCCTCGATCCTGCAGTTCGTGGAGGACAACTGGCTGAACGGTCAGCGTCTCGGTGCTGGTGCCGTCGACGCCACGACCGGTTCGATCGTGGACATGTTCAACTTCAACAAGAAGAACAGCGCGAAGCTGATCCTCGATGCGAACTTCGGCACCGTGGATACCAAGGTCAAGATCAAGAACGACTGAGCCAAGCTCGCATGTTCAATCGCACAATCGTGTGGTTCCTCGGCGCCGGCCTCATGGCCGGCGCCGTCGTCGCTGCCGAGCCGCAAACGTTGCCCGGCGCAAACCCGAATCCGGTGCATCTGCTCCGCCGTCCGGTCGAGCCGCTCTCCGCGATGGCCAAGCTGGGTCGGGAGATTTTTTACGACACGAGCCTGTCGTCGTCTGGCAAGGTCGCTTGCGCGTCCTGTCACAGCCCGGACCACGCGTACGGTCCGCCGAACGAAGGCCCGGTCATGCTCGGCGGCCCTGATCTGACGCGTCCCGGTATGCGCGCCGTCCCCTCGCTGACTTACCTGGAGCGGCAGCCCGACTTCAGCATCGGCCCCGACGACCGGGAAAACGAAACCATAACCCTGGCTCAAATGGCCGAGGTCGGTCAGACCGCAGACCGCGTGCAGAAGACCGCGACGCAGGCCGCGAAAAGCGCGGCAAATATCGTGCCGCAGGGCGGCCTGTTCTGGGACGGCCGTGCCGATACCCTTCAGATGCAAGCGTCGGGACCGCTGCTCGACCCGCGAGAGATGGACGGCGGCAGCGTCGAGATCATCGCAGAGAAACTGCGCCACGCGCCTTATGCCAGAAAATTTGCGGCGTTGTTCGGCGAGACTGTCTTGGCGAATACGAATTTGCTGGTTGCCGAGGCGACGTTCGCCGTCGGCCGCTATCAGGTGGAGGAACCGAGCTTCCACCCCTATACCAGCAAGTTCGATTATTGGCTCGAAGGAAAAGCACGTCTCAGCGACGCCGAAATGAGGGGCTATCGCCTGTTCAACGATCCGGAGAAAGCCAACTGCGCCGGCTGCCATAGTTCGCAGCCCTCGCGCGATGGTTTCCCTCCGCGCTTCACCGACACCCAATACGAAGCGCTGGCTGCGCCGCGCAATTTGGCACTCGCCGATACCAAGGACCCCAACTATTTCGATCTCGGGGTTTGCGGGCCTGTTCGAAAGGACATTGCCGAGCAGACGCAGTTCTGCGGCATGTTCAAGACGCCGACCTTGCGCAATACTGCCATACGCCGCGCCTACTTCCACAACGGTGTGTTCCAGACCTTGCAGCAGGTGATGGACTTCTACAATTTCCGTGACACGAATCCGGAGAAGGTCTATCCGCTTGGAGCCGACGGAAAGGTTGAGAAGTACAACGACATTCCGGCGCAGTATCACGGCAATGTCGATGTCAGCGATCCTCCGTTCAACCGCCATCCCGGCGAGACACCGGCCATGACGGAACAGGACGAAGCCGACATCATCGCATTTTTGAAGACCCTGACCGACGGGTACAAGCCGGAGGACTGAGGTTCTCCGGCTGTGCAACTTGAGTGCGAGCATCGCGACCGCCGGCCCGCGATGCGACCCGCCGGCTCGGCGAGCGCGCTTGAGATGGCACCATCGCGACCATCCCCCCGAACATGGCTAGCGACTGCTCGGTCGCGTCGAAGCGCGTCTGCGATGTCGCGATCGCTTCAGGATTGCGACATGCCCAGTGAGAGCGGTGTTGCATTTGTTTGAAGCCTTGGGCTGACGGCCCGCTCCGATTTGCGCTAGGCTGACAGGGAATTTATGGGCAGAGGCAAAAGCGATGCAGATCCGACCCGACGATGATTTGCTGCTCGTGATCGACGTGCAGAATGATTTCTGCCCCGGCGGCGCGTTGGCGGTCGGCGACGGCGATGCCGTGGTGCCGGTGATCAACCGGCTTTCAGAACGCTTCAATCATGTGGTGCTGACGCAGGACTGGCATCCGGCCGGTCACAGTTCGTTTGCGACCGCCCATCCCGGTTCGTCGGCATTCCAGACCGTCACGATGCCCTATGGCGAGCAGACGCTTTGGCCAGACCACTGCGTGCAGGGCACGGCCGGAGCCGCCTTTCATCCGCAGCTGTGGACAGAGCGGGCGGAACTTGTGATCCGGAAAGGCTTTCGTACGGCGGTCGATTCCTATTCCGCCTTCTATGAGAACGATCGGCGCACGCCGACCGGGCTTTCGGGCTACTTGCGCGACCGCGGCTTGCAACGCCTGTTCCTCGTTGGGCTGGCGACGGATTATTGCGTCCATTATTCTGCGATCGACGCGCGCCGGCTGGGCTTCGATGTCGTCGTGATCGAATCCGGCTGCCGCGCGATAGACTTGGCGGGCTCGCTCGCCTCCGCCTGGACCGCGATGCAACAGGCGGGCGTGCAGCGGGTCGGCGATCTCAGCTAGCTTGCCTCTTGCTTTTCACTCAATTGTGGTTCTAGCGAATCATCGCATACTCCGTGCTTGATGAATCATTCAGGGTTGGTCCATAAGCGGCGTCCCCGCGGCCGGTGGACCGGCTGCTTTGTGCTTCGGAGGGACCCGGCGTGGCAAATATTCATCAGACGATCGCGCAGGAACTTGGCGTTCGAGAGGAGCAGGTCGTATCCGCGGTCACGCTGCTCGACGGCGGCGCCACCGTCCCGTTTATCGCCCGTTACCGCAAGGAACTGACCGGCGCGCTCGACGATGCGCAGTTGCGCACGCTCGAAGAGCGGCTGGTCTATCTGCGCGAGCTCGAGGAACGCCGCATCGTCATCCTCAATTCGATTCGTGAGCAGGGCAAGCTCGACGCGGCCCTCGAAGCCGCGATCCTTGCCGCCGACAGCAAGGGGCGGCTGGAGGATATCTATCTTCCCTACAAGCCGAAGCGCCGCACCAAGGCGGAGATCGCCAAGGAGGCGGGCCTCGAGCCCTTGTCGGAGATGCTGCTGAGCGCGCCCGATCATGATCCGCAGGCCGCGGCGGCGGCCTTTGTTGATGCCGAAAAAGGCGTGGCTGATGTTGCGGCGGCGCTTGAGGGCGCGCGGGCGATCCTGGTGGAGCGTTTTGACGAAGACGCCGATTTGATCGGCGCCTTGCGCGAAGAGATGTGGTCGAGCGGACGCATGGTCTCGACCGTGCGCAAGAACAAGAAGACCGAAGGCGAGAAGTTCAAGGACTATTTCGATTTCAGCGAGCCGCTCAACAAATTGCCCTCGCACCGCATTCTGGCGCTGTTCCGCGGCGAGAAGGAGGAAATTCTCGACCTGCAGATCCAGCCCGAGGCGCAGGAGCCGGCCGTCGGCCAGCCCGGCACCTACGAGATGAAGATCATGAACCGCTTCGGGATTTCCAACCAGGGCCGTCCGGCCGATCGCTGGCTGATGGAGACGACGCGCTGGGCCTGGCGCACCAAGATCCAGGTGCATCTCAATATCGATCAGCGCATGCGGCTGTGGACCCTCGCCGAAGCGGAAGCCGTGCGCGTGTTCGCCTCCAATTTGCGCGACCTGTTGCTGGCGGCTCCGGCCGGGGCGCGGGTGACCATGGGCCTCGATCCCGGCTATCGCACCGGCGTGAAGGTCGCCATTGTGGAGGCCACCGGCAAGGTGGTGGCGACGACTGCGGTCTATCCGCACGAGCCGCAAAGACAATGGGATCAGGCGCTGGCTACGCTCGGCAAGCTCGCGATCGAGCATCGCGTCGATCTCATCGCCATCGGCAACGGCACCGCATCGCGCGAGACCGACAAGCTCGCCACCGAACTGGTGAAGCGGCTGCCGGATCTGAAGATGACGAAGATCGTCGTCTCCGAAGCCGGTGCTTCCGTCTATTCGGCGTCGGCCTTCGCCTCGGAGGAATTGCCCGGGCTCGACGTGACGCTGCGCGGCGCGGTCTCGATCGCCCGCCGCCTGCAGGACCCGCTCGCTGAGCTCGTGAAGATCGACCCCAAGGCGATCGGCGTCGGTCAGTATCAGCACGATCTCGGCGAAGCCAAGCTGGCCCGCTCGCTCGATGCCGTGGTCGAGGATTGCGTCAACGCGGTCGGTGTCGATGTCAACACGGCTTCCGTTCCGCTGCTTGCACGCGTGTCGGGCGTCGGCCCGTCCCTTGCGCAGAGCATTGTCGAGCATCGCGACGGCAACGGCCCGTTCAAGTCACGCAAGGCGTTGAAGGAGGTGCCGCGGCTCGGGCCGAAGGCCTTCGAGCTGTGCGCCGGCTTCCTGCGCATCAATGATGGCGAGGATCCGCTCGATGCCTCGGGCGTCCATCCGGAGGCCTATCCGGTGGTGCGGCGGATCCTGGCGGCCACCAAGAGCGACATCAAGGCGCTGGTCGGCAATGCCGACGTCGTGCGCAAGCTGAAGCCGCAGGCTTTCGTCGATGACACTTTTGGTATTCCCACGGTGACGGACATCCTGCGCGAACTGGAAAAGCCGGGCCGCGATCCGCGTCCGGCGTTTAAAGCAGCGGTGTTCAAGGAGGGCGTCGAGGAGATCAAGCACCTGAAGCCCGGCATGATCCTCGAAGGCACCGTCACCAACGTTGCGGCGTTTGGCGCCTTTGTCGACATCGGCGTGCATCAGGACGGGCTGGTGCACATCTCGGCGATGTCCAAGACCTTCATCAAGGATCCGCGCGACGTCGTGAAGCCAGGCGACATCGTCAAGGTGAAGGTGCTGGAAGTCGAGGTGGCGCGCAAGCGCATCGCGCTCACGCTGCGCCTCGATGATGAGGCAGGGGCCAAGAAAGAGGGGAAGGGGCCTTCACGGGACGGTTCGCGCGCCCCGATGAAAGCTTCTCCGGGGCGCAGGCCGCAGGAGCAATCCGGCGGCGCGCTTGCGGAAGCCTTGCGCCGCGCCAGTGAGAAAAGCGCCGGCGGCAAGTCGCGGGTTTGATCGGAAAGGCCGGCAATCAACCACGCCGCCGCGGATCGTCCTCCTCCTTCGCGGATGAGCTCTCGATCATGCTGAGCGCGGCGATGGCGGCGGCTTTGACGTGATCGACGCAGCGCTTTTCCGCGAGATCCGGATCGCCGTTCTGGATCGCGCGCCAGATTGCGGTGACCTCGCGCAGGCTCTTGTTGATCCGCTTCGGCTGCGACATCGAAGTGATGCGCAACAGCGAAATCCGGTCATGCAAGGGCCGCAGCATCCGCTCGATGAAGGTGTTCTGGCAGCCCTCGATCAGCGCTGCGTAGAATTCCGTTTTCGCCTCCAGCGCCGCCATCATGTCTGACTTGGCGAAGGCTGCTTTCAGCCGGCTCAAGGCGTCCCCGATCCTGCGCACGACGGCGGGATCGCGCAGGCGAGCGCATTCGCGGCCGGCAAAGCCCTCGAGCACGGCGCGCGCCGCATAAAGCTGCCTGGCTTCCTCCAGGCTGATGGTGCTGACCATGGGGCCGCGATGGGGGACCGTACTGACGAGCCCGTCGGCCTCCAGAAGGCGGAGCGCCTCACGGATCGAGGGGCGACTGACGCCAGTCATCTCGCACAACTCGCGTTCGACCAGGCGCTGGCCCGGCTTGAGGGTGCCGGACATGATCGCCTCGCGCAGCTTCTGCGCCACCATCGAGCGAACGGTAGGGACGTCCTCGATCCGCAGGGTGGATTGCAATTCGGAGCTCTTGTCCATGATCTGTCGCTTCGATCTTTCGTCCATCGGAGCGCTTCATGGCGCCGCCCGGCCATGCCGCGGCGACCCGGCAGAATCGCGTCCGATATCTGAACATAGCCCGTTTCGCGTTCCTGTCATGCGACGGACCAACCCCCGTCGATCGGAAGGACGGTTCGGGTGACGACGAGCCGGGCTGCTTCATTCCCGTGGCCGGACGCGTTCGTTGCCGGCTCGCCACACCGCGAGCCGTTTTTCCATGAATGTCCGGATTGTCAGTCAATCTGTCAAGCATGACATTAATGTCGACAGGTCGCAGGGCGTCGGCGTAGGATTTGCCGCAGAACGCCAAAGAAGGAGAAATCGACGATGAGCCATAGCCCTCTGTTTGAAAAAGGCCTGAAGGTACGCAAGGAAGTGCTCGGAGAGGACTACGTCAACAAGTCGATCGCGGGTGCGGACGAGTTCACGAGAACGATGGCGGAGTGGTCGACGGAATTCTGCTGGGGCGCGCTGTGGACGCGACCGGGCCTCGACCGCCGTACCCGCAGCATCGTCAATCTGGCGATGCTGGGAGCGCTCAACCGGCCTCACGAATTGAAGCTGCACGTCAAGGGCGCGCTGAAGAACGGCCTTACCAAGGAAGAGATCAAGGAGATCCTGCTTCAGGTTGCCGTCTATTGCGGCGTGCCAGCCGGCATCGACGCGTTCCGCAACGCGCGCGAAGCTTTCAAGGAAGCTGAAGGTTCCTGATTGGGCTGCTGCGCCGCCTGCCTCGTCATTGGATGCGGCAGGCGGGCGGCGTCAGCGTCTCAAGAGCTGAGTGATGAAGAAGCTCTCCTTCGCGGCTGTCTCGTGAAACGACTTCAATCTGCCCGTATGGCTTGCGAAGCATCGCGGCATGTTCGCCGCGGAAAGCGACGCTGCCGTGCAAGCCACTATCGACGTCAGCTCGCCGATCCGCGCTGTCTCTGGTCGCGTCAAGTCGTCGGCCGCCGCCGACATCAATCGAAGCTATCTCCATCGGGCGCAGCGCGAGGTCGCTACGTCCGGTGCGAGGGTTTGATCGAGATGACGACAACGACGATGCATAAGAATTCCGCGCGTGTCTGCTCGGCGATTTGCGCCGGTCGACACGTTCGTGGGACGATGATAATGAACCTCTGATCTTGCTCTAACGGAAGACCGCGCCTAAGACGCGCGGCTTTAAATAAACAAGGGAGAAACGCATGGCCAAGGCACCGCCTTCCGCCAAACGCGACCGCATCAAGGCGTTCACGCCTGCACTGGTCGATTACACCAACGACGTTGTCTACGGCGACCTCTGGGAGCGCGAGGGCCTCTCCAAGCGCGACCGCAGCCTCATCACGGTGGCGGCGCTGGTCGCGACCTACCGGCCGGAGCAACTCGTGTCGCATCTGTCGCGCGCGATCACCAATGGTGTCACGCAGGAAGAGATCACCGAAGTCATCACCCACATGGCATTCTATGCAGGGTGGCCCGCCGCGATGTCGGCGGCGCAGGTCGCCTACACGGTGCTGGTTGAAAGCAAGGGGGAATAACGATGGCCGATAACGTTGTCGTCGGCTTCATCGGGCTCGGCACCATGGGTGGCAAGATGGCCACCAACATTCTCAAGGCCGGATACAAGGTCGTAGTGCACGACCTGCAGCGGCAGTCGGCCGGCCACCATCTGCAGGCGGGCGCCGAATGGGCGGATACGCCGCGCGCGCTGGCGGAGAGATCCGACGTCATCTTCACCTCGCTGCCCGAGCCGGCGGATGTCGAGCGGGTGGCGCTCGGCGCCGATGGCTTGATCGAAGGGATCAAGAAGGGCGCGGCCTATTTCGATCTGTCGACCAATGCCCAAGGCATTGTGAAGAAAATTCACGACGTGTTCGCGGCCAAGGGCGCGCATATGCTCGACGCGCCGGTGAGCGGCGGACCGTCTGGTGCGGCGTCGCGCAAGATGGCGATCTGGGTTGGCGGCGACAAAGCCGCGTTTGACAAATACAAGGGCGTGCTCGATGCAATGGGCGACAAGGCGGCTTACATCGGGCCGATCGGCACCGCGACGGTCGCCAAGCTCGTCCATAACATGTCGGGCTATGCCATTACCTGCGCGCTCGCCGAGACCTTCACCATGGGCGTGAAGGCCGGCATGGATCCGGTGGCGCTGTGGGAAGCCGTCCGCCAGGGCGTCGGCGGCCGCCGTTTCACTTTCGACGGCCTGCTCAATCAGTTCCTGCCCGGCAAATACGATCCACCGGATTTCGCGCTCAGGCTCGCGACCAAGGACGTCAAGCTGGCGACCGAGCTGGGACGCGAGCTCGGCGTGCCGATGCGGATGTGCAATCTTGCTTACGCCGAGATGCGGGAAGCGTGTAACCGCGGCTGGGAGGGGCGCGACTCGCGCTCGGTGATGCTGCTCGAGCAGGAGCGCGCCGGCGTCAAGATCGCGGCCGATCCGGAGCGGGTGAAGCAGGCGGCGGAACGCGCAAAGTCTTCCTGATGCTTGCACACGACAGCAAGCCGCCGATGCTGCTGCAACAGCCGGGCCGGATCGGCCCGCTGTCGCTGAAGAATCGCGTCGTGATGGGGCCGATGGGGACAAACTTCGGCACCACCGACGGTTTCTCGACCGAGCGCGACAAGATCTATTATGCCGAGCGGGCGCGCGGCGGCGCTGCGATGATCATCACCGAGGCGATGGTCGTGTCGGGCCAGGCGCGCAATCATCGCGCTTCGCTCTGCATCTTTGACGATCGCTTCATTCCGGGCCTTGCCGATCTGACCAAGGCGATCCATCAGGCTGGCGCGCTGGTGTGCGGCCAGCTCAATCACCGCGGCATGCTGCTGCGCCGGTCGGTGCTCGGCATGGAGCCGGTCGGTCCCTCGCCAGGCAAGAACCCGGCGACCGGTGACGAAGTTCGCGCGCTGACGAAGCACGACATTGCGGAGATTCAGGAGCAGTTCCTGGCGAGCGCCGTGAGGCTCTACCGCGCCGGCTATGATGCGATCGAACTGCATGCCGCGAATGGTTACCTGTTCCAGCAATTCTTCACGCCGCGCCACAACCGACGCGAGGACGACTACGGCGGCTCGGTCGAAAACCGGATGCGGCTGTTGATGGAAACGGTGAGGTTGATCCGTTCCGAGCTGCCTGATTTCCCGATGATGGTGCGCCTGTCGGCGACGGAATATGCAGATGGCGGCTATTCGGAGGACGACATTGTGGCGCTGTCGAAGGCGCTGGAAGCAGCGGGCGTCGTCGCGATCGACCTGTCGGGCGGTACCAACGAAACGCCGGAACTTTCGCGCTATTGCATCCAGCCGCCGTCCTTTCCGCGCCGCTTTCTCGAGCCGTATGCGCGGCCGATCAAGCATGCCGTGACGATCCCCGTCATCATGGCTGGCCGGATGTTGACGCCTGAGGACGCCGAAGGCGTGCTGCAAGCCGGCAGTGCCGACTATATCGCTCTGTGTCGTGCACTGGTCGCCGATCCGCACTGGTGTCTCAAGGCGTTCGGCGAGGTGAAGCGCCCGATCCGCCATTGCATCTCGTGCAATGTCTGTTTCGAGCGGCTGACCCTCGAGCTCGACGTCGCCTGCGTTCAGAACCCGCTGGTGGGCACCGAATTCGAGACGCTTGCCAAGCTCGAACCCGGGCTCGCGGGAATAAAGAAGCGGGACAGCCGCGTGCTCGTCATCGGCGGCGGCGTCGCCGGGCTCGAAGCCGCGCGCGTATTTGCGACCAACGGCCATCAGGTCGAGGTGTGGGAACGCAAGCACCAGCCCGGTGGACAGATGGATCTGGCGCTGGCGGCGCCGGACAAGAGCGACGTGTCGGGTGTGTGGACGTATCGCGCATCCGCGCTGGATCAGCTCGACGTGCCAATCCGGACCGGTGTCGAGCCCACCATCGACCGCATCCGAGCCTACGCTCCGGACCTGATCGTGATTGCGACCGGCTCGACACCGCGCGAGGCGCCTTTTTCGATCAATACCAACGTCCCGCTGATACAGGCCTGGGATGTGCTGCGCAGGCCGGATCTGATCCCCGAAGGTTCAAGCGTCACGGTGGTCGGCGGCGGCATGGTCGGAATCGAGACGGCCGAGTGCATCGCCAAGCGCGCCAGGCATGTCGCGATTCTCGAAGGCCAGAGCGTCGTGGCCAAGGAAATGGCACGCAACAACCGGTGGGATGTTCTGCTGCGTCTGCGCGAAGCCAATGCACAGATCGTGACCGGCGTCCCGGTTGTTTCGATTGAGGGCGACGTGATTCTGTGCCGAAGCGGGCAGGACGTCGTGCGCTATCCCGCGGGAGACCGGATCGTGCTTGCGATCGGCGCGCGTCCGGCGCGTGACGTCTCCAAGCTCGCCGACGAAGCAGGGGTACCGTGGGTCATGGCGGGCGACTGCAACAATGTTCCCGGCGATTTCCTGACGGCGATCCGCGATGCATCCATGATCGCCTGGGCAGCGGAAGAGAAATTCCCGGCAAGGCCGGGCAAGGTGCGTGCATGAACTGAACGATAATGAGCTGAGCTGAAAGCAGCCGCGATAAGGGAGGATCCATATGAAAAGCCATTTCGCCGCGCTCGCCGGAGCGCTGCTCCTTGCCATGCCATCTGCAGCTTTCGCCGAAGCCGGCAGCAAGGGTGTCGTCAAGGTCGGCGTGTTGCTGCCGCTGACGGGCAACACCGCATGGGCCGGCAAGACCAATCGCATCGCCGCCGCCATCGCGGCCGAGGAAGTGAACACGCAGGATCTCGCCGGCGGCTACAAGGTCGAGCTTGTATTCGGCGACAGCCAGTGCGAGCCGCGGGCGGCGCACGATCAGGCGGAGCGCCTGATCAGCCAGGAAAAAGTGCAGTTGCTGATCGGCGAGTGGTGTTCGAGCGCCTCGGTTGCGGCCGCGCAGGTCGCAAACGACGAAAAGGTGCCGTTATTGGTCAACATCTCCACCGCCGACCAGATCGCGGGCGATTCCGGTCCCTATGCGTTCCAGAGCTCCATGCAGAACCGCTACTCGCAACAGCGCGAGGCCGCGCTGCTCGATAAGGATTTCAAGTTCGATTCGGTGGCGATCATCGTCGAGAACAACGATTTCGGCCTCACATTCCGCAAGAACATGATCGCGCTGATGCAGAAAGCCGGGAAAAAGGTCGTTCTCGACATCACGCAGGATCGCAACGACACCAACTGGTACGCCACCATCACGCGCATCCCGGCCTCCAAGCCGGATCTTGTCATCATGTCGATCTCGGCCGGTCAGGCCGCGAATTTCGTCAAGCAATATGCCGAGGCCGGCATCACCACGCCGCTGTTCTCGGACTATCCGCCGCCGCCACGCATCTTCGAGCGTCAGGTCGGCGCGCAGGCCGGCAAGATCGGGCTGGTGCGTGCGGCCTTCTTCGTGAAGAGCGACACCAATACCCCAGCCCAGAAGGACTTCGTCGCCAAGCTCGAGGCTCGCGTGAAGAAGGATCTGAATGAGGATCACGACGTGACGTACTGGGACGTCGCGACCTACGACGCGGTGCGTCTGGTCGCCGACGCGATCAAGCGCGGCGGGCCGCAGTCGGCCGATTATCTGAAGGCGATGGCGGCGACCAAGGCCGACCTGGTGCTCGGGCACTACGAGTTTGACGACCAGCGCGGCGCGAAACCGGACGGGCTGAATTTCGTCTTCATCCGCACCAAACCGGACGGCAGCATCGAAGTCGTGCAATAAGATGTTCAGCCAGATCCTCGTCAACGGCTTGGTGCTGTCCGGCAGCTACGCGCTCGTTGCCGTCGGCCTCACCCTGACCTTTGGCGTGATGCGCATGGTCAACTTCGCCGAAGGCCAGTCGGTGATGATCGGGGCGTTCGTCGCCTACACGGCGGTGCCATATCTCGGCTATGTCGGCGCGATCGCCGCCGCCATGGCCGTGAATGCCGTGCTCGGCGTCATCCTGGAGCGGACCGCGTTCCGTCCGTTCCGCGGCGTCGAGCTCAACGGCTTGATCGCCTCGATGGGGATGTCGATTGTCCTGGTGAATGTGGCCGAGCTTATCTGGGGTACGACGCCGCGGCCGTTCGAGACGATCTACAACGAAACGTCGATCAATTTCGGCACAGTCGGCGTCAGCCTGCAGCGCCTGATCTGCGTCGCCGCAAGCGCCGTCATCCTGCTTGGCCTGTGGTGGCTCGTCCAATACACGAGCCTCGGCCGCAAATTCCGTGCGGTGTCCGAAGATCACGAGACCGCGTCCGCCATGGGCATCGACGTCAATCAGGTGTCGCGGCTCGCGCTCATGATCGGCTCGATGATGGCGGCCTCCGCCGGCGCGCTCACCGGTCCGGTGAACATGATCACTCCCGACATGGGCCGCACCGAAATGCTGAATGCATTCGCCGCGATCATTCTGGGCGGATTCGGTAATGTGAACGGCACGATCCTCGGCGCGCTTCTGATCGGGATGATTCAAAGCATCGGCGCGGTTTACATCTCAAACGCCTATTCGACCTCGATCTCGTTTGGCCTCCTGGTGCTGACCCTCGTCTTCTTCCCGCGCGGCCTTGTGCCTGAAAGGGTCGACGAGAATGTCTAGGCGCATCCTGTTGATCGCAGCCTTTGCCGTGATTGCGGCGTTACCGCTTACGTTCAGCGCGTTCTGGATCAACATGGTGATATCAGCGTTGATCTTCAGCCTGGCGGTCTTCAGCATCAATCTTCTGACCGGGCTCACCGGCCTGTTGTCGTTCGGGCAAGCGGGTTTCGTCGGCATCGGCGCCTATACGCTGGGCGTGCTCGCAAAGCAGGGCACGCCGCCGCTGCTGGCGGGCCTCTACGGCGTCCTGCTCGCGATGCTGTTCGGCTTTCTGCTCGGGCTGCCGGCGGCGCGGTTGAAGGGTCATTACCTTGCGATCGGTACGCTTGGATTTGGCATCCTTATCTACCAGCTTCTCACCAATTCGGTGGACATCACGCGGGGGCCCATGGGCCTGATCGGCATTCCGACCGGCGGCATCGACAAGCAGACATGGTATCTCGTCATGCTGTGCGTTTGTTTGACGCTGCTGGCTACGCTTTTCTATATCGATCGTTACAGCGCGCTCGGCGTCACGCTGAAGATGGTACGGCACGACGAGATTGCCGCGCAGGCGAGCGGCATCAATGTTTTTGCCGTCAAGCTCATCGCGTTCACGGTTTCTGCGGGCTTTGCCGGATTGTCCGGTGCGCTGTTTGCCGCCTATGTCCGTTTTTTGACGCCGGACCTGTTCAACGAGCAGGAGTCCTTTCGCTACATGATGATGGCGGTCGTCGGCGGCATCGGCAGCCCCTTGGGCGGCTTTGCGGCGAGCCTGATGCTCACGATGATTCCGGAGGGCCTGCGGGCGCTGGGCGAGGATAACTTCCGCCTGCTCATCTATGGAACGATGGTTCTGTTCGTGCTCTGGTTCCTGCCCGCCGGCATCGGTGGTCTCATCGAGCGGCGGCGCAAATGAGCGTGCTCGAACTATCCGGCGTGTCCAAACGTTTCGGCGGCCTGCAGGCGCTGAGCGGGATCAGCCTGTCGGTCTCCCCGGGCGAGGTGCTTGGCCTCATTGGCCCGAACGGCGCCGGCAAATCGACGCTCGTTTCCTGCATCACCGGCGTGTTGCGCATCGATGGCGGCACCATCCGCTTCGGCGATCGCGACATCCAGGGAATGGCGCCGCACCAGCGGGCGCGCCGCGGTATTGCGCGCACGTTCCAGAAGGTGCGGCTTGCCGATCAACTGACGGTCTACGAAAACGTTGCAGCCGGATTGGCGAGCCGCTGGTTCGCGCACGCGAATGGCTGGCCCTTAGTGTTCCGGCCGTTGTCGGCCGCCGGCATCGCCAAGGCGGTGAACCGCACATTGGAGCAGGTTGGGCTCGCCGATGTCTCCGGGACGATCGTCAAGTCGCTGCCGTTCGGCCGGCGGCATTTTGTCGAAATCGCGCGGGCGATGGTGTCCGAGCCAAAACTCCTGTTGCTGGATGAGCCTGCGACCGGCCTGACCGAAACTGAACGCGAGCGTCTCGCCATGCTGGTGAACGGCATCACCGCAGACGGCTGCGCCCTCATTCTCATTGAGCATGATCTCGAACTGGTCGGGCGCCTCTGCCATCGCGTGACCGTCATCAATCAGGGGCATCACATCTTCACCGGTACGCCGGCGGCGGCGCAAACCGAGCCTGAAGTGGTGCGCGCCTATCTCGGCATGAACCAGCTCATCGGCGGGGGCGCGGATGACGCTTGTCATTGAGAATCTGCGCGTCGCCTATGGCGAGATCGAGGCGTTGCATGGCGTGAACCTCGCCGTCGAGAAAGGCGAGATCATTGCGCTTCTCGGTGCGAACGGCGCCGGCAAAAGCACCACCATCAAGGCGATCATGGGGCTGGTGAAGCCGTCCGCCGGCCGGATCCTGCTGGATGGGCGCGATCTGTCGGGTCAGGCAGCGCATCTTGCCGCTCGTGCCGGCATCGCGCTGGTCCCGGAGGGGCGGAAGATCTTCAAGAAGATGACGGTCGAGGAGAATCTGCAGGTCGGCGGCGTGGTGCGCAGCGGCGCAGAGATGCGCACGCAGCTCGCCGAAATCTATGCGTTGTTTCCGAGGCTCGCAGAGCGCCATCGCCAGTTCGGCGGCACGCTTTCAGGCGGCGAGCAGCAGATGCTCGCGATCGGCCGGGCGCTGATGTCGCGTCCGAGCTTCATCCTGATGGACGAGCCGTCGCTCGGCCTTGCGCCGCTCGTGGTCGAGAGCGTGCATCAGGCGATCGAGCGGATTCGTCGCGAGATGGGGATTGGAGGGATCCTGGTCGAGCAGAACGTCGCCGTGGCGCTCTCGGTTGCGGCCCGCGCCTATGTGCTGATGCGGGGCTCGGTCGTGCTCGAGGGGGACCCGAACAGCCTCGCGGCATCGCCGCGACTGAAGGACGCTTATCTCGGCATGACATCCGAGCCGCGGCTATCTACGGAAGTGAAGCAGGGAACATCATGACTGATTTCGACTACGAGCTTTTCGCGATCCGCTATGCCACGCGTGACGCGCGCCGCGCCGCGCATTTCATCGGCGGCGACCCGCATGACGGGCCGATGCCGATGGACTATTTCGTTTGGGTGGCAAGAGGCGGCGGCCGAACCTTTGTCATCGATACCGGCTTCAACGCCGACGTGTCGGAGAGGCGCCAGCGTACTTTTCTGCGCTGTCCGGTGGAAACACTCCGTTCGCTCGCTATCGATCCGAATTCGGTCGAGGACGTGATCCTGACCCACCTGCATTACGATCATGTCGGAAATTTCGATCGCTTTCCAAAGGCGCGGTTTCACCTCCAGGAGCGTGAACTGACCTATGCCACTGGCCGCTACATGCGTTATCCGCGCCTGTCCCATTCCTTCGAGGTCGAGGACATCTGCGGGATCGTGCGGCTCAACTATGCCAGCCGTGTGCTGTTCTACAACGGTGACGCCGAGCTTGCGCCCGGTTTGACCGTGCATGCGGTGGGCGGCCACTCGGCTGGCCTGCAATTCGTCCGTGTCAAGACGCGCCGTGGCTTTGTCGTGCTCGCCTCCGATGTCACGCATTTCTATGAGAACATGGCAAGCAGCCGGCCGTTCACGACGGCCTTCCATATCGGCGAAATGCTGGAGGGCTTCGATCGCTTGCTGGAGCTTGCGCCAAACGAGAGCCACATCGTCCCGGGACATGATCCGCTGGTGATGAAACTCTATCCGGCGCCAAGCGCCGAACTCCAAGGCGTTGCCGTGCGGCTGGACGTGCCGCCATCCGGCGCCGCGCCGTCCCGCGCGGACTATCCCTCTCACCACTGAAGGACCCGGCGGGCAACGTTGCATTCGCTTTGGGATCGAGCGCCAGCGTTACTTCGAGCCTCCGCCGTTCGCTCAACGTCAGTTCGCGCGCCCGGTCGAGTCATCGCCGCCGCGATGACCGTGCGCCTTGGTTAACGGCTTCAACATCGCCGCCTAGCAGGCCAACGAAACGTTTGACCCATAGGGGGCCAGACGTCGGCCCAAAGATTGGCAACAGCTCTCGTCTTGCTGATGGTTTCTTCCCTGCCGCACGCCGCCTCGGCCCACGTTCCGCCGCCGTCTGGTCGCAATCCTGCATTGTCCGGGAGGATGGGATTACACCGATGCCGGCGCACAAACCGTCAGAAAGGCGTCGGGACCATATGCGCGGCCAGCATGCCGGAATTGTCGGCGACCGCCCTGATGACGAGGATGTGTCCGTATTCTGGGACAATGCGCTCGATATGCCGGTCTGATGGCCTGTGCGAGGATAAACGTGCCCTCTTCGACGGGTGGGGAGTGGGCACTGAGGCGCCATATGTCGCGGTTGCGTTGATTGACAATTCTGATTCCGGCAAGTAGCGAGGCGGCGCGTTCAGGGGAGCCGGTCAGATACGGGATTCAAGCGATCACAGGCTGGGCGGCGTCCGAGCGAGATGAAACACGCAAGGGCGGAACGAAGGTTGCATGGAAGGGTGGAAATCCCCCTCTAGATGCAATCTGCGGTCCACATGCCATTCGCCTATTGTTCGTTGGACATGCAGCGAACGCCTAGCGATAATAAGAGAACGGAACCAGGGAGGCGTTTGGCGTGGAAGGTTTGCTGAAGAAAAAGGATTTTTACGCCGGGCTGGCTATGGTGGTGCTCGGCGCCGGCGTCACCCTGAATTCAACGACCTACAACCTGGGTACGTTGATGCATATGGGCCCGGGCATGTTTCCGTTCATTCTGGGCATCCTGCTGACCCTCGTCGGGATCATGATCTTCGTCTCAGGATTGATGACGCCGCTTGAAGAAGGTGAACGCATTCTCCCGGAAAGCATGGAATGGCGCGGCTGGGCCTGCATCCTGGCGGGACCGCTCATGTTTATTCTCTTCGGCGAGTTTTTTGGCATGGTCGCGGGCACATTCATGTGCGTTTTCGTGTCGGCGCTTGGCGACAAGACTGCGACATTGAAAGGCTCGGCAATATTGGCTGCGTGTATCACGGTAGGGGGCGCTTTTCTCTTCTCCTACGTGCTGAAAGTGCCGTTTCCGCTGTTCCGCTGGGGTTTCTAAATGCTGTCGACTGCTCTTTCTGATCTCTGGTACGGCTTTGGCGTCGCACTGGAGCCACAAAATCTCATGTGGTGCTTTGTCGGCGTGCTCGTCGGCAACATGGTCGGTGTTTTGCCGGGAATGGGCCCGCTGGCCACAATCTCGGTGCTGCTGCCGCTGACATTCGGCATCAAGCCGGTCGGCGCAATCTTGATGCTGTCGGGCGTCTTTTACGGCGCGCAATATGGAGGTGCGATCTGCTCCATCTTGCTCAATTTGCCATGTCATCCACCTCACGCCGTGACATGTCTTGACGGGTTTCCACTGACCAAGCAGGGCCGGGGTGGCGCGGCTCTCGGCATCACAGTGATTTCCTCATTCGTGGGCGCTTCCTGGGGCATTACCGAGATGATCTTCCTGGCGCCCCTGCTGGTGAGGGTCGCCCTCGAATTCGGTCCAAGTGAAATCTGCTCGCTGATGCTGCTCGGCCTGTTGGCAGGCTCGACATTGGCGCGCGGTTCGCCGCTGAAGGGCGTCGCGATGACCCTTGTCGGCCTGCTCCTCGGCATTGTCGGAACCGACATCGAAACCGGAACCCCGCGCTTTACCTTCGGCATCCCCAGCCTTTTCGATGGCATCGAGCTTGTTGGCCTGGCGCTTGGATTATTCGGCATCGCCGAATTCATGAAAAGCGTGAACCAATTCTCCGACGTCAACACGCGCTATTCCAACGTCGGCCTTCGCGACCTGCGTCCGTCGCGCGATGAATTGCGGCGCTCGATTCCGGCCATGTTCCGCGGCACGTTGGTCGGCAGCCTGTGCTCGCTCATTCCCGGCACCGGTCCGACGATCGCCTCGTTTATCGCCTACGCGGCGGAGAAGAAAGTTTCGAAGACGCCGGAGAAGTTCGGAACCGGCATGATAGAGGGCGTCGCCTCTCCGGAGGCCTCCACGCATTCCTCGGTGCAGGGCGATTTCATTCCGACCATGAGCCTCGGCATCCCCGGCGATGCCGTGATGGCGCTCATTCTGGGAGCCTTGATGATCCAGGGTATCGTCCCCGGTCCGCGCTTGATCAGCGAACATCCCGACATTTTCTGGGGCCTGGTCGCAAGCTTCTGGATCGGCAACATCATCCTGGTCGTGCTCAACGTGCCCATGATCGGCTTGTGGGTGAAGCTGCTCATGATCCCGTACAAGTATCTCTTTCCAAGCGCGTTGTTTTTTGTCGCGATCGGCGTTTACTCGACGAACAACGACATGTTTCAGGTTGGAGAGACCGTTGTCATCGGGCTCATCGGCTATCTCCTGCTCCTGCTCGACTTCCACCCCGCATCGATACTCCTTGGATTCGTGCTGGGGCCGCGCTTTGAGGAGAACTTCCGTCGTGCCATGTTGATCTCGCGCGGCGACATCTTTGTTTTCGTCGAGCATCCCATCAGCGCGTTTTTCCTGTTGCTGTGTGTGATCCTCATCGGGGCGCAGATCTATGTGCGGCTGCGCAAGCCGAAAGCACTCGCGGGGCTCCCGGACGAGTCCTCACATGGAATGGGGCGGCTGAGTGAGGCGGAGTAACTTCGCCGGAAGTTTCGCGTGAAGTGGCGACGGCGGGCTTGCAATGGCCTGCCGCGCCCACCGCGCGAGAGTGTCGTGGCGCTGATGGCCCGTCTTGCTGACGAGCTTGTCGTGCAGAGCGTCGTTCAGTATCCGCTCATGGTCGCTTGAGACGTTCGACGAACTGTCTGAGCGGCATCCCGACCTCTGCCCCCAAATTGACGGCGATGGCGTTTGCGCAGGAGATAATGCCATCGTCATAGGATGATTTGGCATCACCGATTTTTGCCGATTCATTGGAAACCGTTGCCGCCGCGATCCCTCGCTCTTCGAGGACGCTCAGACGGGTGAAGCCAGAACGGTCCTTGCAGCCGCCGGCGTCATTGTAGAACACCGCATGCACCGCCGGCATGATCAGCGTTTTTGCTGTTCCGCCGACCAGGCCGCCATGCGATCCCGTGATGACAATTTGTCCGTCATCCTCGGCTTCGAACAAGGACGCGGAATCGATCCCGATCACCTTCCGCTCGCCGGGTCGATCACTGATGACGAACCGCGCTTCGCGAACCGTCGGCACCGGTGATGCAGACGATTTCGCCTTCGTAAGCCGACGCGCGCAATCCTCGGCACTTTGGCCCTTTGCGCAGCCGAGCTGCTCCGCGGCGGCATTCACCGCGCTGATCCTGCCGTTCGTCCACATGTCCGTCGCATCGGCGATCCGGCAAGTTTGCGAGTCGACCGTCGCAGCAGCCAGTCCCAGTCCATTGAGAAATGCGAGCGAGCCGATGCCGGCCTTGTCCCTGCCGATGCCCGCGTCGTTGAAGATCGCGGCGCGCACATGCATCTTCGCGGCACAATAGCCTGCATAGATTCCACCGTGCGATCCGGTGATCACAACATGATCGCGGTGTTCGGGCTTCAGTTTGGTGACGGTGTCGGCGAGATAAATGTCTTTGGGAACAGCCGTTTCGTTCATTTTATTATTATCCATACCTCGCCATCAGGACGCTTCTCAGCCAACGCGGCTCCGATTGCAATGCTAAATGTGCAGGGCGTAGCCCGATGCGCCAAGGGCGGCTTCCTGGAACGCCTCGCTCCGCGTGGGATGGGCGTGGATGGTGCCGGCTATATCCTCGACCGTTGCCCCCATCTCGAGCGCCAGTGCGAAGCCGGCGGCCAATTCCGACACGCCGGCGCCGACAGCCTGGATGCCCAGCACCAGGTCATTATCCGCGCGTGTCACCACGCGAATGAAGCCCAGCTCGTCGCCCTGGGTCAGCGCGCGTCCGTTTGCGGCAAATGGAAACCGCGCTGTTGCAACGGAAACGTTTGATGCCTTTGCCTGCTCGGGCAAGAGTCCAACCGTCACGATTTCAGGATCGGTAAAGCAGATCGTGGCGATGGCGCGATGGTCAAATTCGCGCCGTTGTCCGGCGATGACTTCGGCCACCAGCTTCCCCTGCGCCATGGCGCGATGCGCCAGCATCGGCTCACCGGTGAGGTCGCCGATCGCCCACACATGGCGCATCGAGGTTGCGCAGCGTCGGTCGATGGCGACGAAAGGCCCGTCAAAGGCGAGATCGAGACGTTCCAGTCCGAAGCCTTGCGTCCGCGGCTTGCGCCCCACGGCGACCAGGATATTGTCCGCCGCAAGCAGCGACACGTCGCCGTTGACGTGCTTCACCGTCAGCGTCGAGCCATCATCGGTCAGGCCCTGCGCGAAATTCGCCGTGCGGACCTCGACTCCCAGGCTCCCCAGTCGCTTCGCGACCGGGCGCGTCAGTTCCTCATCCCAGGCCGGAAGGATTCGTTCGGCGGCTTCCACCACGGTGACCTGTGCGCCCATCTTGGCAAAGGCCGTCCCAAGTTCGAGGCCGATATAACCGGCGCCGACGACGACCAGATGCTGCGGCACGGCCGTCAGCGTCAGCACATCGGTCGATGACAGGACGCTGCCGCCAAACGGCAGTGCCGACAGTGCAGCCGGTTCAGAGCCTGTCGCCAGTACCAGATGCTCGGCGCGAATGCGCATATCCCCGCGGGACGTCGAGACAATGCAGGTCTTGCCGTCCTCGATGGTCGCGCGTCCCTCGACAATGCGGACTGAGCTCTTTTTCAGCAGCGATTTGACGCCGCCCGTCAGCCGGCCGACGATGCTGTCCTTCCATGCGATGGTCTTGGCGAAATCGAGCGAGGCCGAGCCGACCGAAAGACCGAAAGCGCCGGATCCTGCGTGACCTTGCGCGGCGTGGAAGGCGTCGGCGACATGAATGAGCGCCTTGGAGGGAATGCAGCCGACATTCAGGCAGGTTCCTCCGAACTCCGCCTGCTCGACCAAGACAGTTTCAAGGCCGAGCTGTCCGGCGCGGATCGCGCAGACATACCCGGCCGGTCCTCCGCCGATGACGAGGACCTTCGCCGCTATCTCATCCATCCGCAGCCTCGATAAAGAGCATCGCTGGCGTTTCGACGAGCTGTTTGACCCGCTGGACGAATTGCGCCGCTTCGTGACCGTCGATCACCCGATGATCGAACGATGAGGACAGGTTCATCATCTTGCGCGGAATGAAATGTCCGTCGGCCCACACCGGGCGGATGGCAATCTTGTTGACGCCGACGATGGCCACTTCCGGCCGGTTGATGATCGGGGTCGTTGCAAGGCCGCCAAGTTCGCCGAGGCTCGTGATTGAGATGGTCGAGCCGGTCAGCTCGTCGCGGCCGGCCGTGCCGTCGCGAGCAGCGTCCGCCAGCCGGCGAATTTCGGCTGCGCTCTCCCACAGATCCCGTGCGCCGGCATCGCGAAGCACGGGCACCATCAGCCCGGTCGGGGTTTGTGTGGCGATGCCCAGATGGACCGCACTGTGGCGGGTGACGATGTTGCCTTCATCGTCATAGAGGGCGTTGAATTGCGGGAATCCGCGCAAGGCAACGACCAGGGATCTGGCAAGAAACGGCAGCAAGGTGAGCCTTGGGCGGTCCGCGGCGTGTCGGTCGTTGAGATGCTTGCGCAGATCTTCCAACGCGGTGACGTCGACCTCCTCGATATAGGAGAAATGCGCGATGCGGCGGCTGGATTCGGTGATGCGTTCTGCGATCGCCCTGCGTAGGCCGGTGACCCTGATCTCCTCGATACGATCGTGCCGGGAGGCGTGACGCGGCGCTTGCTTCGAACGGCGAAGATAAGTGTCAAGGTCTTCGTGGCTGATCCGCTCGGCAGGTCCCGTTCCCGGAACCAGGCGGAGATCGATCCCGAGATCGAGTGCACGGCGGCGCACCGCGGGTGAGGCGAGGGGCCTATGGACGTTGGGCGTCGTTTCCTTGACGGTCGCGGCTGGCATCTGGCGAGGTGTGTGCTGTATCGCCTGTGGCTTCGCGCTCACATCTTTGGCCGTCGTCGAAGTCTCGTGCCCAGCCCCGTGGGATTTCGCTTCTGATGATGCCTCGACGCTCGGACTGAGCGGAGGGGATGCCGTGGCGCCGAGCGCATCGGCGACGTCCAGCCTGATCAGCGGCGCGCCGATGGCGAGCTTGGTGCCGGTCTCTCCGCCGAGCTCAACCACCTTTCCCGCAAATGGCGAGGGAATTTCGACCGTGGCCTTGTCGGTCATGACAGCGGCCACGACCTGATCCTCGGCGACCTCGTCGCCGACATTGACATGCCATTCGACGAGCTCGGCTTCCGCCACGCCTTCGCCCACGTCCGGAAGCTTTACGACCTTGACGGCCACATCAATTCTCCATGACCGTTTTCAGCGCGTGACCGATCCGCTCCGGTCCAGGAAAATAATTCCACTCAAGCGCATGCGGATAGGGCGTGTCCCAGCCGGTCACCCGCAACACCGGTTTCTCGAGATGATAGAAGCAGCGCTCCTGCACCCGGGCGGCGAGTTCGGCGCCAAATCCGCTGATGCGGGTCGCTTCATGGACGATGACGCAGCGTCCCGTTTTCGAAACCGAGGCGACGATCGCCTCGATATCGAGCGGCACCAGCGTTCTGAGATCAATGATTTCGGCGTCGATGCCGGTCTCCTCGACCGCCGCAAGTGCGACATAGACCATGGTGCCATAGGTCAGCACCGTCACGTCGTCGCCCTTGCGGCAGACCTCGGCTTTGCCGATAGGAACAGTGTAGTAGCCGTCCGGCGTCTCGCCGCGCTCGTGCTGCGACCACGGCACTGTCGGACGATCGTGGCGGCCGTCGAACGGTCCGTTGTAGAGCCGCTTCGGTTCGAGAAAGATCACGGGGTCGTCGTCCTCGATCGCAGCGATCAGGAGGCCCTTGGCGTCGAACGGGTTGGATGGAATGATGGTCTTCAACCCGGCGACATGGGTGAACAGGGCTTCCGGGCTCTGGCTGTGGGTCTGCGCGCCGTAGATGCCGCCGCCGCAGGGCATCCGCACCACCATCGGTGAGAACAACTCGCCGCCCGAGCGATAGCGCAAGCGCGCGGCTTCCGAGACGATCTGGTCGTAGGCGGGATACATGTAGTCCGCGAACTGGATTTCCGCGATCGGCCGCAGGCCGTAGGCGCCCATGCCGACCGCTACGCCGACAATCCCGGTCTCCGAGATCGGCGTGTCGAAGCAACGCGAGCTTCCATATTTCTGCTGCAAGCCGTCGGTGCAACGGAATACGCCGCCGAAAAAGCCGACATCCTGACCGAACACCACGACCCGGTCGTCCTTTTGCATGGCGACGTCCATCGCATCGCGGATCGCCTCGATCATGGTCCTGCGCGTCATGTCAGTAACCGAGCTCCTGGCGCTGTTCACGAAGATGAGGCGGCATCTCCTTGTAGACATCCTCGAACATGGTCGAGGGACTGGCCTTCGGGCCGTCGTTCAGCGTGCCGTAGGATCTCGCCTCGCGCAGCGCGGCCGCCACTTCGTCGTCGAGCTGGGCCTTGAGCTGGACATGGCGCTCCTCGCTCCATTCGCCGATCGCGGTGAGATGCGTCTTGAGGCGCTCGATGGGATCGCCAAGCGGCCAGGCGGCCTGCTCGTCCTTGGCGCGGTATTTGGAGGGATCGTCGGAGGTCGAATGCGGCGCCACGCGATAGGTCACCCATTCGATCAGCGTCGGGCCGAGATTGGCCCGCGCGCGTTCGATGGCCCATGAGGCCACCGCATGGACGGCGAGGTAGTCGTTGCCGTCGACCCTCAGCGAGGGAATGCCGTAGCCATGCGCCCGCGCCGCGAAGGTCGCATTCTCGCCGCCCGCGATCTTCTGGCTCGTTGAAATGGCCCACTGGTTGTTGACGACGTTGAGCACGACGGGGGGCCGGTAGACGGACGCGAACACGAGTGCTGCGTGAAAGTCGCTCTCCGCGGTTGATCCGTCGCCGATCCAGGCGGCGGCAACGTGGCTCTCGCGGCGGATCGCCGCCGCCATGGCCCAGCCAACCGCCTGGATAAATTGCGTGCCGAGATTGCCGGAGATTGAAAAGAACCCGGCCTCGGGCGCCGAATAGAACACCGGCAATTGCCGTCCCTTCATCCGGTCGCGCGAGTTGGAGAGCACCTGGCACATCATGTCGACCAGCGGCCAATCCTGCGCGATCAACAGCCCCTGCTGCCGGTAGGTCGGAAAATTCATGTCGCCGGGTGAAAGCGCAGCCTGGAATGCACAGGCGATTGCCTCCTCGCCGGTGCACTGCATGTAGAACGACGTCTGCCCCTGCCGCTGCAACGTCATCATGCGCGCGTCATAGGCCCGGGTCTTGAGCATCGCGCGCAAGCCCTTGCGCAGGGCTTCTGCCTCCAGCGCGGGGTTCCATGCACCGGCAGCGCGACCGCGATCATCCAGCACCCGCACCAACTGGTAGGCCATATCGTGGATCAGATGTGCATCGACATCGATCGGCGGCCGTCGGGCCTCCATCGGAGATGACAAATGAAGGTCGCTAAAGTCAGGCGTCGTGCCGGGTCGCGAGGAAGCCTCGGGGACGTGAAGTGACGGAGGCATTGGTCGACCTCGGCTGACAATCGTTGTTCGGGCAGGCGCGAAGCCATCCCTCGACTGTGCCCAAGGCTATTTTGCTTTCAGCAAAGGTAGCTGCTTTTCCTCATTCCAAATCCATATTATACGAAAGAAAATCAAGCTACAGTAGATCTAGACAGAAGAATCATCCGTGAAGCTGTCCAGGCGCAAAACCGGCGAACTCGACCCTGTCGATCGCAAGATCCTTTCCGCGCTCCGCGCCGACGGACGGCTGACGATCAACGACCTGGCGGAGAAGGTCGGGCTGTCGCCATCGCCATGCTGGACGCGCGTGAAGCGCCTTGAGGCGAACGGCGTCATCGAAGGCTATACTGCCATCATCAATCACAGCGCCCTCGGGCTGCATGACATCGTCTTTGTGGAGGTCACGCTCGACAAGCATGACGATCAGGTGCTTGAGCGCTTTGGCCAGGCGATCGCGCGTATTCCCGAAGTCATCGAGGCGAACCTGGTGACCGGCGAATATGACTATCTCATCAAGGTCGCGGTCGCGGACACCTCCGGCTATGAGCGCTTCCTGCGCGAGAAGCTTTACCGGATCAGCGGCATTCGTCACACGCGCTCGACCTTCGCGCTGCGTGCGCTGAAGAATACGCTGTCGGTCGATCCGATTACGCGAGCGTAGAGCGTTTTCGAGCGACGTGGATACCGGTTCGCGTCAAGAAAACGCGTCAAAGTAAGAATCTAGAGCCCCGTTCCGATTCCACCGGAACGGGGCTCTAGGCAACGCCGTGGGCGCGGCTATCAGGGCCGGACCGGCAGACTTGCTCGAACTTCCTCGACCGTCGCCAGCGATTTGCCGGCGGCGGCAACGGCTTTCACCGCGTCCCGTACCCACGCGAGATTGGGACGATCGGTGCCCAGCGGCGCATCCTCCAGTCCGACGCGGACGTGGGCGCCCGCTTCCAGCGCGTAGGGGAGGACCTTTCGGAGATCGACGCCGAGACCCGAAACCATCCATGGCGCGCCCGGCACTTCGGCCTCCAGCATGTGCCGATAGCTGTCGATCCCATACGCTTCCGGCGGAAAGCCGAACGTATATTGGTTCGAGAACATCAATCGATACACCGCCTGGCGAGCGCCGGGATAACGGCGCGCCAGTGCGGCACCCAGGCGGATGAAGCCCGGCTCATAGATGGCGTAGCTCGGCGCGAAGGCATAGCGCTGGGCCAGGGCCAATCCATGCCGGAGATGCGTTTCGGGATTTGGATAGACGAAGCCAAGCTTGTCCTGCTCGATGTCGGAAAACAGCGCGAAGTTGCAGGACCCCGGGTCGACGACGGACCATTCCAGCAGGCCGCGCCGCGACAGTTCTTCGACTGCGGCAAATCGTTCCTGTGGCGTGCAGATGATCGGAAGATCGACCGAGCCGACAAAGGGCAGCGTCGGATAAACGATCACGTCGACCTTTGCGCGAATGCCTTCGATGATCCGGGCATAGATATCCGGATCATCCTTCTGCCGGCCGGTCGTGACGTCATAGGCGTGGACGTGAATGATGGCAGCGCCTTCCTTCGCGCAGGCGATTCCCTGCGCCACGATGTCATCGACCGTGATCGGAATCAGCGGCTGCGTGTCGCGTCCCCAGGGGCCGTTGACGGCCACTTCCAGCCAGGTGGTCTTGCGCATTTCGGCTCCCATTCTCGGCCGCCAAGCCGTTTTGTTTCCCGGACTCCTTAGACCAAAGCCCGGTCGTCGATCAATCGAAATTCTCGCAATGTGAGATATGTTCTCAAATTTTTATTGCCTGGGGCGATGTCTTGGGGCATCGTCCGGGTAAGCGGCAAAAACAGAGGGACGGGAAACGGCATGAATCGATTGCTCCTTTGCGTGGCGCTTGGCCTCGCATTTTCAAATCCGGTTTTGGCGGAAGATGCGTCCAAGCCCGTCAAGGTCGGTGTGCTGACCGACCAGTCGTCCTTCGCGGCGGACCTTTCCGGCGAAGGCTCGATCGTCGCAGCGCGGATGGCGGTCGAGGATTTCGGCGGGAAAGTGCTGGGACGGCCGATTGAAGTGCTCACGGCCGACAACCAGGCCAAGCCAGACATCGCGTCTTCGATCGCGACGCGCTGGTTCGACCAGGAAGGCGTCGATACGATCGTCGATCTGCCTCCGTCGTCGGTGGCGCTTGCCGTGCAGGCGGTTGCCAAGGAGCGCGGCAAGATCGTGATGTTCTCGGCCGCGGGCGCGGGAGACCTGATCGGCAAGCAATGCTCTCCGACCGGTTTCCAGTGGACGTTCGGTACCACGCCATTGGCCAAGTCGGTGACCTCGGCGGTGTTGAAGGCCGGCGGCAAGTCCTGGTTCTACGTCACCTCGGATTATGCGTTCGGGAAGGGCCTGGAAGAAATCTCCAAAGGTCTGGTGCTCGCGGCCGGTGGCAAGGTGCTCGGCAGCGTGCGCCATCCCATCGACCAGACCGACATGTCGTCCTATCTGCTGCAGGCGCAAAGCTCCGGCGCGGACGTGATTGGCCTCGCAAACTCCAATCAGCCGTCGATCAATTCGGTCAAGCAGGCGGCCGAATTCGGCATCACCAAGAGCAAGCAGCGCCTGGTCGCCATGGCCCTGCTTATCACCGACGTGCGCAGCATCGGCATCGAGAAGGCGCAAGGGCTTCTGCTCGCGGAGTCGTTCTACTGGGACCTGAACGACGAGACGCGCGCCTGGTCGAAGCGCTTCGCCGAACGCTACCGCAACCGCATGCCGACCATGACTCAGGCCGGTGTCTACAGCGCCGTGGCGCATTATCTGAAGGCGGTGCAGGCGGCAGGAACGACCGACGGCAAGGTGGTCGCGGAGAAGATGCGGGCCATGCCGGTCAAGGACTTCATGACCGACAATGCCCGCATCCGCAAGGATGGCTGGGTGAACCGGGATTTCTATCTGTTCCAGGTGAAGAAGCCCGCCGACTCCAAGGGCGAGTGGGACCTCTACAATCTCGTGCAGAAGATTCCGGCCGACGAGGCTGCGCCGCCGGAGAAAGGCACTGGTTGCCCGCTCACGGAATGACGCAGCCGCGCTGCGTTGCATGGGGGATTGGGGATGGCGGCTGTCACGCGTGATGCGATGAGGTTGACTGCGGCTGCGCCTGATCCACGGCGCGCGGTCATTCTGTCGGCGACGGGTCTCACGAAGGAAACGGCTGCCGTCGTGCAACAGACGCTCGCCCTCTGAGGTCGCTCCATGTCCACCATCCTTGGTGTGCCGTCGCAGGCGCTCTTCGTCCAGATCCTGATCGGACTGATCAACGGTTCGTTCTATGCCGTCCTCAGCCTTGGGCTCGCCGTCATTTTCGGCATGCTGCACGTCATCAACTTCGCCCATGGCGCGATGTATATGCTCGGCGCCTTCCTGGCGTGGCTGATGTTGACCTATTGCGGCATTGGCTATTGGCCGGCGCTGATCCTGGCGCCGCTGATCGTGGCAGCACTGGGCGTCGTGATTGAAAAGACCATGCTGTCGAAGCTTTACGGGCTCGACGCGCTATACGGCCTGCTACTGACGTTCGGGATCGCGATCATCATTGAGGATGCCTTCCGGATTCAGTTCGGTACATCCGGACGGCCTTATCCGATGCCTGCCATTCTCGATGATGCGGTGGACATCGGCTTCATGATGCTTCCGCTTTATCGCGGCTGGGTCATCCTGTTCTCGTTTGTGGTGTGTCTGGCGACCTGGCTCCTGATGGAGCGCACCAAGCTCGGCTCCTATTTGCGCGCGGCCACCGAGAAGCCGGTGCTGGTGCAGGCCTTCGGCATCAACGTTCCGCTCCTGATGACGATCACCTACGCGCTCGGGGCAGGCCTTGCGGCACTGGCCGGCGTGCTGGCGGCGCCGATCTATCAGGTCGGCCCGCTGATGGGGCAGAACATCATCGTTGTCGTGTTCGCGGTCGTGGTCATCGGCGGCATGGGATCGATCTTCGGGGCCATCGTGACCGGCTATGCGCTCGGGATTCTCGAAGGCCTGACCAAGGTGTTCTATCCCGAAGCCTCCAGCACGGTGATCTTCATTGCGATGGTCGTCGTCCTCCTGATCCGGCCAACCGGCCTGTTCGGCAAGCAGGAAGCTCCGCCGAGCTCGGTACACGCCGACAGCGGACTTTCGACCGATACCGAAAAACCCTGGCTCGTGCCGCTGGTCTTTGCGGTGGCGTGTCTGATCCTGCTCGCCTGCTATTTCATCATCTATCCGGTCTTTGTCATGAACGTGCTGTGCTTCGCACTGTTCGCGGCCGCGTTCAATCTGCTGCTCGGCTATGTCGGCCTGATGTCGTTCGGGCACGCCGCGTTCTTCGGCGGGGCGGCCTACATCACGGCCTATGCGTTGCAGAGCTGGGGCTTGACGCCGGAGCTCGGCATTCTAGCGGGCGTCGTCTTTGCAACCGCGCTTGGGCTTGTCTTCGGCTTTCTGGCCATACGGCGGCAGGGCATCTATTTCGCGATGATCACGCTCGCGCTGGCCCAGATGTTCTACTTCTACTGCCTGCAGGCGCCGTTCACCGGAGGCGAGGATGGCATCCAGGGCATTCCGCGCGGCAAGCTGTTCGGGCTGATCTCCATTGCCGACACCAGGGCGATCTATGTTGTCGTCTCCGCGCTCTGTCTGTTCGGCTTCTTCATGATCTGGCGCATCGCCAATTCGCCGTTCGGAAACATTCTCAAGGCGATCCGAGATAACGAGCCGCGCGCGATCTCGCTCGGCTATCGGGTCGAGCGCTACAAGCTCCTGGCATTCGTGATGTCGGCGGCATTGACCGGGCTGGCCGGCGCTGCGCATGCGCTGGTGTTCCAGTTTGCTTCCCTGACCGAAGTCGCCTGGCATGCATCGGGCCAGGTGGCGCTGATGACGTTGCTCGGGGGCGTCGGCACGCTGCTGGGACCGATCGTCGGCGCCGCGCTGGTGGTCACGCTGCAGAGCTATCTGGCGAGCTCCGGTCTGCCCGTGAACATGGTGCTCGGGCTGATCTTCGTGGTCTGCGTCCTTTTGTTCCGGCGTGGCATTGTCGGTGAAGCCTATCGTCTGCTGCGATACCGGATGAGATCGCGGCCGGCGCGGCGCGATCAGCCCTCGATGATCTGAATTCGGATGTCTCGCGCTTATACGCTCGGCATCAGCTCGTTTTGCGCGAGCCGCGCTTCTTCATGCAGGAGCATTGCAATCTCCGCCACGCGCGCCGTCGACATCCGGTCGTTGATTGCGGCGACGCTGAGCGCGGCGACCGTGGTGCTTCCCACTCGCAGCGCCACACCCACCGCACTCATCCCCGGAATCAGGCGTCCGCCGGCGTTCAAGGCGTAGCCGTCCTTCCTTGTATCGGCGATTAGTCCGCGGATGGTTGCCGCGTCGAAGCCGAAGGAGCGCAGCCGGTCGCGGCTGGACGAGAGGATCTGATCGATCTCGTCGTCGGGCAGAAAGGCCAGGAGTGCCAGCGATCCCGCGCCGACCCCGAGCGGACGGCGATCGCCCGCCTTCAGGGTCAGCGTCTTGATCGGGAAGGTCCCTTCCTCGCGCGCAAGGCAGACGGCTTCGTCGCCGACACGGATGCTGAGATAGACCGTATCCGCGGTCTTCTCCGCGATGCGCAGCATCGCGGGTGCCAGAAGCCGCGCGATGCCGTACCGGCTGGAGGCGGCGTTGGCGAGCGAGATCAGGCGGAAGCCGGGATAGTAGTTCTGCGTCAGCGGATCATGGTCGATCAGGTTCACTTCCTGCAGCGCCTTGAGAAACCGGTGCGCGGTGGCGCGGCCGAGGTCGGTCTGCCGGACCACGTCAAACAGCCGGCATCCCTTCTCGCCGTGCCGGGCAACGACATCGAGAACCGCGCTGGCCCGCCTGATGCTTTGAACGCCTTCCAATTGGCCTCCTCGCGATGATCATATCGCTCTAGATCTCAACCTAGCAGCGATCCACCCGATTCGACATCGATCAGACCGGACGATCGCCCTTCTCGACCTTCAGCGCGCGACTATCAACCCCCGGGAGCATCTTGGCCGGATCACGCGTGACAATGATATCAATCACGGTCGGCGTGCTGGTATTGTCAAGACCCTCGCGCAAGGCGTCCTGAAGTTTCTCGGGGTCTTCGACCCGAATGCCCCGGCATCCCATCGCATTGGCGACTGCCGCATAGTCGGTCTCGACCAGGTCGGAGGATTGATAATTCCCCGGGCCGTATACCGCGTGCTGCAACGCTTTGACATAGCCCGACGCGGCGTTGTTGAACACGCATGTCACGAAATTGGCCTTGGTACGGCGGGCGGTTTCCAGTTCGCCGAGCGTCATGTTGAAGCCGCCGTCGCCGGTCAGGCTCAGCACCCGCCGTTTTGGGCCGACCGCGAGCTGCGCGCCGAGCCCGCCCGGAACGCCATAGCCGATCGAGGCAAAGCCGCGGTTGGCAATGAAGTGCCGTCCAGCGCGCTTGGTGTCATACAGCAGGCCGCTCCAATGTGCGGCAAAGCCGCCATCCGCGACCACCACGGAATCCTCCGGCATAATGCCGTTCAATTCATGCATCAGCCGCCCGACATTGATCGGCCGCTCCGTCGAGCGCAGCCTGTCGAGCGCGCCCTCGATCCATTTCGCCATCCGCGAACGGACTTCATCGCAATAGTCCTTGCGGCTGGCGCGGGCTGCCGCGCCGTCACCGAGCTCGGCATCGAGATCGTTCAGGAACAGCCGGGCGTCGCTTGCGATGGCAATGCGGGTCCTGGTGGTCCGCGAGATTTCCTCCGGCAGGATGTCGACGTGCACCAGCGGTGTCTCGCCATCGAGCAGCTGGAAGCGCTTGGTGGCGATCTCGCCAAGCTTGCAGCCGATCACCAGGATCAGGTCGGACGTCGCGATCAGGTCATTGGCGATGCGCGAATACCGCCCGAACAGCCCGGCCGAGAGCGGATGCGTGCAGGGAATGGCGCCTTTGCCGGACATGGTATGAGCGACGGGAATCCCATGCGCCTCGGCCACTCGCTGCAAGGCTTCGGTTGCCTGCGAGATGTGAATGCCGCCGCCGACAAGGATGATCGGACGCTTCGACTTGGCAAGCAGGCGCGCCGTTGCCGCGACCTGCTCGGCATCTCCCCGGGTTCGGCGCGATGGCGCGGTGAGCGTCTCGGGATCCATCCAGAAATCGGAAGCCGAATAGTCGAATTCGGCATGCGCGATATCCTCGGGCACATCGAGCACGACTGGGCCCGGCCGGCCGCCTGTTGCCACCGTGAAGGCGCGGCGCATCAGCTCGGGAACTCGCTTGACGTGCTCGATGCGGATGACTTCCTTGACCGCGGCGCTGAGAATGTCCAGCTGGCGCGATTCCTGCGTCATGTTCTTCCAGGAATGCTCGCGATTGGTGTCGCCGGTGATGGCGACCAGCGGCATTCCAGCGTTGAGGCTCTCCACCATACCGGTGACGAGATTGGTCGCGCCCGGTCCAAGCGTCGCATCGCACAGGCCCGGGCGATTGGTGATGCGGGCGAATGCGTCGGCGGCAAAGGCACCGCAGCGTTCATCATTGATCAGGACATGCTGCAGGCCCAGCTTGCGGCACGCCTCATAGAACGGCAGCAGCTGAAAGCCGCCCATGCCGAACACCGGGGCCGGATTGGCCAGCTGCAGCATGGTCGCCAGCGCTTCCCCGCCGGTAATCGTTTTGATCGAATTGTCGAGCACTGACGTCATGGAATTTTGGGCCTTCCGTTTCCAACCTTGCAATCGCCTGGGGCGGGGTCGAGCGCTCCAGGCGCCCACATTGTGAGATTGCTTCTTGACAAATGAAACACAGCGACCCACTCTTCGCAAGTCCGATGATGATGCGCCCCGGTGGGCGCACCGTCGTTTGGGGTGGATAGTGTTGGAAGAGGCGCGACAGTCGCTTCGGACAAAAAGGGACGGATGATGCAGAACCTGCCGAATGCCGAAAGCCGGAATCTCGATCTGTTCCGGATGATGGTTCGCATTCGCGCGTTCGAGGAACAGGCCTTGGCGGGCCACAAGGCGGGTGAGATGCCCGGTCCGTTGCATGTGTCGATCGGCCAGGAAGCCGTCGCCGCCGGACTATGCATCAATCTTCTGCCGTCCGACCGGTTGACATCGAACCACCGTGGCCATGGTCACGCGCTTGCAAAAGGCGCCGACCCACGCCGGATGATGGCCGAGCTTTATGGCCGGGCCGATGGCTATTGCCGCGGCAAGGGCGGCTCGATGCATCTTGCGGATTTTTCCGTCGGCATGCTCGGCGCAAACGGCGTCGTGGCCGGTGGCATTCCCATTGCCGTTGGCGCGGCGCAGGGACTGAAACTGTTGGGCAGCGACGCCATTGTCGTCTGCATGTTCGGCGATGGCGCGCTCAATCGCGGTCCGTTCCTTGAAGGCCTGAACTGGGCCGCGCTCTACAAGCTTCCCGTTCTCTTCGTGTGCGAGGACAACGGCGTCGCCGCCTTTACACCGACTGCAACGATGACTGCCGGGCCGGGGCCGGCTGCGCGCGGCGAAAGCCTTGGCGTGCCGAGCGAAGTCGTCGACGGCAACGACGTCGGCGAGGTCGATCGAGTCGCCGGCGAGATGATCAGCGAGATCCGGCGTTCCAGCACGCCGCGCTTTCTGCATGCGAAGACTTACAGGCTGATGGGGCACACCTCCACCGATCCGGCCGCATGGCGCGACGCCGGCCAGGTCAAGAGCGCCCAGACGCGCGAGCCGATAGGCCGGCTGCGGACGCAGTTGCTGGAGGAAGGACATGATGAAGCGCGCCTCGACGCGATCTGCCGGGAAGCCGAGCAGGAGATGGCCGGAGCCCGGAAATTTGCGCAGGACGCGGCCTGGCCGGAAGCATCGGTCGCCTTCGAGGATGTCCAGGATACGGGCGCCGTTCTTCATGAAATGCGGGCGTGACACATGAGTGTTGTTTCGTTTATCGAAGCCTCCAGGCTCGCCGTTCAGCAAGAGATGCGCCGGGATTCGCGGGTCTGGGTGCTCGGCGAGGACGTCGCGCGCGGCGGCCTGTTCAGCCAATATGCCGGCTTTCTCGAAGAGTTCGGGCCGCAACGAATTGTTTCCACCCCGATATCGGAAGCGGCGATCATGGGCGCCGGGCTCGGCGCGGCGCTGGTCGGCACGCGCCCGATCATCGAGATGCGCATCTTCGATTTTGCGATGTGCGCGATGGATGAGCTGGTGAACCAGATCGCCAAGGTCCGCTACATGTTCGGCGGACAGGCAAAGCCTTCCGTCGTGGTGCGAATGCCCTACGGCATCTGGCGCAATTCGGCTGCCCAGCATTCGCAGATGCTCGAAGCCTGGTTCGCCCATCTGCCCGGTGTCGTCGTCGCGGCGCCGAGCAACGCCGTCGACGAAGCGGGCCTGATCGTTTCGGCCATCCGGACCGACGATCCCGTCATCATGTTCGAACCGAAATTGCTGTTTCCCGACACCGCCGAGGTTTCGGATCGGATCGATCCGATTCCGTTCGGCAAGGCGCGCACCGTGCGCAAAGGGACCGACATCACCCTGGTGAGCTGGTCATCGATGATGCCGCGGGCGGAGCAGGCGAGTGCCGAACTGGCAAAGGCCGGCATTGGCGTTGATCTCATCG
>Ga0153954_1000184_pt1 | contig 57045 bp, 40 predicted proteins | sample TSFL038MetaG_FD_102277 | JGI IMG/M metagenome (GOLD analysis project Ga0153954, IMG submission 102277) | Attine ant fungus gardens microbial communities from Florida, USA - TSFL038 MetaG | ecosystem: Host-associated > Fungi > Mycelium > Unclassified | place: USA: Florida, Wekiwa Springs State...
CATTCCGAACTCAGAAGTTAAGACCCGCATCGCCGATGGTACTACGCGCAAGAGCGTGGGAGAGTAGGTCGCCGCCAGTTCTTCGACCCGATAAGGTCCAAAACCTTATCGGGTCTTTTTTTTGTCTTAGCGAGAAGGCGAAATAGTTAGAAAATGACCTCAAGGCAGGTCTAACCTAGCCTTGAGGTCATTTTCGTCCTATTTCATCCTCCTCACTAACCCAAAACTTGTTACCCACTGTAGCTCCAGACTTTAGTCTCTAGCTCGTCTCGCAAGGTTTTAACCTTGCGCCTAACTTAAAACCAAAACTACCCCGTCCTCGTCCTCAAAAAACTCACACTTCTTGCTTTCTAAGAACTGCCTTGAGAACCATCTGACTAGTGCTATCTTTCAAAAGATTGCTTAGGTCCTCACAAAGAGCTTTCCATTGCAATTTTCGGTATAAATCTAGATCACTAAAGCTTGAAATCTCTAAAAACGTGTTGTGACCTATAAATAAAGCCTCTTTCAAGGCATAGGCTATCTGTTCAAGTGAGGGATTAGCGTAGATAAAATTATCAATTTTTTGACCAGCATCTGCCAATTCTTGTGGCTTACTTAGCGCTTCTAGAACTTTTTTAGTTTGGTGGTAACGAAGCTCTCCGTATAAACATAAATGAAAAAGACAAATAAGAGTGTGCCTAGTTGTGGCAACATCCAATTTATGAATATTTAAAAGGGCAATAGTGGCTTTTTCAGCATCGATTTTGGCTCCATCTACTAATGAAGTGTAGAGCTGATCAAAATCTATTGTTAAAGGTAAATTGCTCCCTTTGGGAAAAGTTACAGTTTTCTTTGAAAGATAGGGAGTACTGACTTGAACTTTATCAGTAGCAAAAGAGTTATTTCCAAATATTTCTAAAAGTTGTTTGATTTGTACAGAGGATAAAGACATATCAGCAACAATAAATAGTTTTTAAATGATTATATCAAAATGGTTATTTGTTGGATTTGTTGTCTGTTTCTTTTGAAGATCAAACTTACTTTAATTTTAAAAATTAGGATCAATCCATGTCGTTTTCTGTTCAGCCATCATTTCTTTATCAAGATCCTCAAAACCTCTCTTTACTTGTTATTAATGGCGAATACATGGCACCAGATAAAAAAACTTTGGTAGGCAGTGCAACAAATATTGTTCAACTTAGGCGAGCACGCCAAGAAGAGAGCGATTTTGATTGGATAAAGGAACCCGGTTCTTTAGTGAAAGAAGTCCAGATTATAAATGTCATGGTTTTTGATGCTACAGACATCAGGTTTTTACTCAAGTTGGTAGCTCTAAAAGTAAAAGTAGTATTTGCTGCTAATAGCCTTGCCATTTCTCCAGAAGCATCGGCAGAATTAACGAAAGAGCTTAAAATACTTTGGGTAAAAAATATTACAGCAGCGCCAGGTTCCTATATCACAGTACCTTTTGAAGAAAAAAATGGAGATAAATCGACAGCGCTTTTTACCCAATGCCAGCAATCAGGATTTAAAGTTCGATTCATTAATTGTTAATTATTACTTTCTAATGGTTGGCGACGTATATCAATAAAGTGTGCTACTTCATCGACACGTTCAATAGCATGATCAATTAATTTCTTTACCGATTCATTATTCAAAACGCGGGTAAAGTGGTCATTGTGAGAGAGATTATTTTTTGATTTCTGATGCTTCTTCTATTTCTTCTTTAGCCCTCTTTTTAAAGATAATAGGCTCTACAAAAAGAGGATGAGTGGCAATGGCTACGGGTTCTCCTTGGTAGAAGAGGATCGCTTGATAGGAGAGATAGCCTCCTGTGTCAAGGTAGGTTCTTCCGCGGAGAGGGATCTCAAAACGTCCAGCACAGTTAGGGAGATAGAAAGCTTCTGTTTCTCGATCAGCACAATGGAATACGCGAGTTAATTCAATCCAGTAGCCTGGCTTTTTAGGAGTGAGCCAATGGATAACAAGAGTCTCACCTTGAGAATTAGGGTCACATTGACGTGGATCTGGAGTTTGGACATAGCTGCTAGCTAAACGCAAAGGGGTGTCGTAACGAGTATAGACGACAAGTTCAGGGCCACAGCAGGCTGTAAGGAAAAGGAGAAGAAAAAGAGCTCTCATCGGCAGCTTAAAAGAAGTTCCTCTGTTTCTTCCCAGCCAAGGCAGGGGTCGGTAGCAGAAAGGAAAGGGGAGTTTCCTTTCCCACGCTCGATAAAACTTTCGACCATGGCGCCAATGATCCTTTTTTCTCCACATTCATACCGTTCAAAAACCTCTAGAAAATTTTGTTTTTGCCGTTCTAGATCTTTTTGAGAGTTATCATGGGCACAATCGATCACCATTTTTGGTTCAAGATCAAATTCTAAAAGTCTTTGTTCAATCTGGTCGAGCATCTGGGTTTGAAAATTAGGGCCATGGGGACCTCCACGAAGGACTAAGTGGGTGTGAGGATTACCCAATGTTTCAACCATTGAAAGCTGTCCTAATGCATTCGGTAAAAGAGTCGATTGAGGTTGGCGCGCAGCGACAACACCTTGTAGAGCCATTTCAAAAGATCCATCGATCCCATTTTTAAAGGCGATAGGAAGGGAGAGGTAAGAAGCCAACTCTCTGTGGATAGGAGAAGAAGATGTACGAGCCCCAATCCACCCCCATGTCACAAGATCTGCTATGAATGGCGCCAAAAGAGGATTTAAGAATTCTGTAGCAAGTGGGATACCCATCTTAGTGAGTTCTAAAAATAGTTTGCGCGATTCGTAAATCCCTTTCGTCAATTCTGGGGGTTTGCTGCTTGTTGGGTCTGCAATAAATCCTTTCCAGCCACCCCAGCTGCGTGGCTTTTCAAGAGAGGCTCGCATCACAATAAATATTGTATCGCCGAGATCTTTTTGAAGTTGAACAAGCCGCTTTCCATACTCAAGAGCTGTTTCGTAGTGATGAATAGAACAAGGGCCAAGCACTAAAAGAAAGCCACCTGCGCCTTGCAATTTCTTTTCAATTTTTTGTCTGTAACCGGCAATCTTCAAAGCCTCTACAGGAGAAAGTGGAAGATCTTTATGCAGGTCTTGCAGCGTTGGTAGCGGGGTCGAATGACAGGCAAACATGTTTCACCATTCTTCCTTATTCTGACAAAATTGTCACTGCAGAAAACTGGTGAAAAAAGGTGCTCATGCAACGTATTCTTTGGTTGATATGAAAAGGACGCTTTTTTTAGGGAATGGGAGCCCTAAACTCTCTTTTACCGATCTAAATCCACCGGTCATCCGAGAGATTGTGCTTAAAAAAGGACAACTTTTTAAAGAGGCGGCGGTGGAGACTCTTTGGCAAAATCGCGGGCACCACCTTTTATTGGATCAATTGCCAATGGGTGTTGAGCTGGTCGATCTTTTGACCTGGTTAGATCAAGAAGCACCAAGAGATGCGCTTCTCCTTTTCCCTCTCGATCTCCTCCACCCTTCTGCTCTTCCAATGGGAGGAGCATGGGTGCCCGTTGTCCGAAAAGGGGATAAATCGGCTCTTCTTCAATATTTTTTACTTCTAGAGATGGAGCCGTTAGTAAAAGGGGTTGCTATAGAGGAGGGATTTGAAGAGGAGGAGATCGCTCTTTTTCTAGACCCTTTTGCAGAGAAAAAAGGGGCCTTTTCTTTACTTAATTTGAAAAAAGAAAGGCCTTTAAATAGCCTAAGTTCTGTGGTATAATTAATTTTTAAGAAGATTAAAAAATTTGAAGATAGAGTATTCTCTCTTCGTTTTATCCAGAGTGTGAATGGCGATTAACGATTTTCTCCTCCAGCTCAAAGCATGGGTTTGGGGTGTACCACTACTTGCATTGCTTCTTGGAGTTGGCATCTTTTTGACGGTTGCCTTGAAAGGGGTGCAATTCCGCTACCTCGGTTACGCTTTCACTCAAGTTTTTCAAAAACAAAAAAAAGGGGCAGCAGGGGATATTTCTCCTTTTGATGCCTTGATGACTTCACTTGCAGGCGCTATCGGTACAGGGACAATTGTAGGTGTGGCAACAGCTGTTACTGTGGGTGGATTTGGTGCTATTTTCTGGATGTGGATCACTGCGCTTTTTGGGATGGCCACAAAATATGCAGAATCTCTTTTAGCCGTCCGTTACCGTGAAGTGGATAGCCGTGGTGAGATGATTGGCGGTCCTATGCACTATATGGAGCGGGGACTTGGGTGGAAATGGGGCGCTCTAGCTTTTGCTTTTTTTGGGGCAATTGCCGCGATTGGAACAGGCAATTTAGTCCAAGTCAATGCCATGGGCGAAGCCATGCATAATCTTTTCCAATGGAATCCTTGGACAACTGGACTTGTTTTTTGCGCTATTACTGGGATGATCACTCTCGGAGGAGTCAAAACAATTGGACGAGTAGCTGGCTTTTTAGTGCCAGTTATGGCCCTTTTGTATGTCGTTGGCGGCAGTATTGTCCTCTTAGTCCATTTTGATCAGTTACCGAATGCTTTTTTAATGATTTTGAACGGTGCTTTTTCTCCTAGCGCAGCTTTTGGCGGTGTGGCTGGTGGTACTCTTCTTTTGGTGATGCAAAGAGGGGCTTGTCAAAGCGTTTTTTCAAATGAAGCAGGTCTTGGTATCTCGTCTATCGCTGCTGCTGCAGCAAAGACAGAAAGCCCTGGTCGTCAAGCGATGATCACAATGACAGGAGCTCTTATCTCCACCCTATTGATTTGCACATTGACAGGTCTTGTTTTAGCGGTGACCGGCGTTGTGGGTGAAAATGGGTCGATAGGCGGCGCTTCTGTCGCTTTTATGGCCTTTGAGTCGACATTGCCGGGCCTTGGGGTTGTGGTCAGTATTGGTTTATTGCTCTTTGCTTTTTCAACTTTGCTTGCGTGGGCCTATTATGGTGAAAAGTGTGCAGAGTACATTTTTGGATCAAAAGGTGTCCTCCCTTATAGAATCATTTATGTCCTTCTGGTTATTCCAGGGGCTGCTTTAGAACTTGCTACAGTCTGGCATGTGGCAGATATATTCAATGGCTTAATGGCCATTCCTAATCTTCTAGCCCTCTTTTTCTTAAAGCCAGTGCTAGTGGATGAGACAAAATTATTTTTAGATGTAGTGCGAAAAGAACAAGAGGTGACCGTTGGATAACATTCTCCAAACAATTTATAGCTGGGTCTGGGGAGTTCCACTGCTTACCCTTTTAATGGGAGCAGGCATTTTCTTAACGATAGCTTTGCGTGGGATCCAATTTCGTTATCTTGGTTATGCATTGCGTCTTGCATTCGGTCTTGAAGAAAAAAAAGAAGGAAAAGGGGATTTATCCCATTTTCAATCTTTAATGACAGCTCTTGCTGCTACGATGGGGATTGGAAACATTGCCGGTGTCGCTACAGCTTTTGTTGTAGGGGGACCAGGTGCCCTTTTCTGGATGTGGGTAACTGCCATTTTAGGGATGGCTACAAAATATTCAGAAGCTCTTTTGGCTCAAAAGTTTCGTGTAACCGATAAACGTGGAGAGATTGCTGGCGGTCCCATGTATTTCATTGAGCGTGGGCTTGGGTGGAAATGGCTTGCAGTTGCTTTTGCTTTCTTTGGTGTGATCTCCTCTTTTGGGGGGGGAAATATTTTACAGGCCAATAGTGTTGCGGCTGTTATTCAAGCCACTTTTTCCATTGACCCTCTCTATAGTGGTATTGTCCTTACAGTGCTAATTGGTATTACTTTACTTGGTGGGGTAAAAAGCATTGGCCGTGTGGCAAGTTTATTAGTTCCTCTCATGGCTTTGCTTTACATCGGTGGGGCTTTAGTTGTGATTTTATCACGCGTTAGTGAAGTTCCTCGTGCAGTCGTAGAAATTTTCACTGCAGCATTTGTTCCACAAGCTGTTTTAGGCGGTGTCTTAGGGTCTTCATTATTGGTTGCTATTCAAACGGGTTTAAGCCGTGGTTTGATGACCTCTGAGTCAGGACTTGGTACGGCTTCAATTGTGGCTGCTGCAGCAAAAAGCGATCATCCAGGCCGTCAAGCGATGGTTTCTATGACAGGAAGCTTTTTGGCAACTGTTGTGATGTGCTCTGTAACAGCTCTTGTTTTAGGTGTCACAGGCGTTTTGGGGCTAAAGGCAGAAGATGGCAGCTTTATCACAGGTGCCGCTTTAACTGTTAAAGCTTTTGAGAGCGTCCTTCCAGTTGGAGGAGGCATTATTGTAGCAGTTGGTTTGATCCTTTTTGCTTTTACGACTCTCATTGGCTGGTCGTATTATGGGGAAAAATGTGTGGAGTACATGGTCGGGGAAAAAGTGATCCCTTATTACCGTGTGTTATTTACACTTGTTGTCTTGCCAGGTGCTTTGTTAAAGCTTGAGGTGGTCTGGATCTTGGCAGATATTGCCAACGGTTTGATGGCATTTCCTAATCTGATTGCTCTTTTTGCTTTAAGCCCCGTGATCTTAAGCGAGACAAAAGAGTTTCTTGCGATCCTGAAGAAAGAGAAGAGCGGGACCCATTCTTCTGTCGTGCCGTAAATTCTTTTTGAGTAACATCAGAAATCGTCCCTACAGGCATCAGCATACTCTGTGATAATGGTTGAGTTGATGAGGGTCTAGCTGGAGGTACAGAGAGCTCATCATATGAGGGCGGCGCCGCTTGTGGCGTTGATGCTGATACCGATGCTGGGGGCGTTGGTCTAGATGGGTTAGGAGGAGCTGAGAGACTTCTTCGGCGACCAGGTATTAGTAAAGCAATTGCTGGGGGTGCAGAATAAGGGATGCTAGTCTGGTTTTCCCAAAATGTTGCACGGACGATGTCTTTGCTAGCTATGGTAACAGGAGCTTCTTGGTTTTTATGAATAATCCAGCCTATTTTATAAATATTAGACAATCTTAACATGGAATCCATGTGAAAGAGATTTGCTGCTTTTTGCAACCAATCAAAGGCCTTTTTTGCAGTTGTTTCGTCTTGGGAACCTCTTAAGAGTTGGTAAAGCTCGAACATAGCAATGGGGTGATTTGCTGTTGCTGCTTTTTCCAGCCACTCTTTCCCTTTATTTGGTCTCTTAAGGTGACAATAGGTTCTTCCTACAGCAATCATTGACTCGATATGCCCTTTCTTTGCGGCAATTTCTCGAGCATTTAATAATGCTTCAAGATTTTGAGGGTTTTGTGCCTCTAATGTACGGATGTTTTCTATAAGAGTATTCCAGTCTTTCTTTTCAGCACTTTTATACCAACCTAAAATGCACCAACCAAAAAAGAGGACAGAGCAGGTTAGTGACTGCCCGATAGATGCCTCTTGAACGGAAAAGGTCCATTTTTTCCCTAAGATGGCTTCAACTCGTTCAGCTCCTAAGATGCTAAGAGCAATTTTTCCTGTGAGGACGACAATTGCAGCCGGGCAAGATAAAAGAGGGTGATTCTCAAAGTAGCTCTCAAAAGGATTTTGCACCCTTTCAGGCATGATCACTTGATTAGCTGGTTGGCTCATCTGACTCCTAGAAAAGAGGCTAAAAAATTAGCCGATCTTTTCTAGAGTTTGTGAAAAGTTTTTTTCTTTTTCAAGAGCTTCAGAAAGTTGTACCTGCAGTTTTTTGACTAATTCGGCAGGAGCCTTCTGACAAAAATCTGCATTCCCCAGCTGTCCTTCAAGCTTTAGCTTATCGTTCCGCACTTTTTCCAACTCTTTTGTCAGACGTACTTTTTCTGCTTCAAGACGTTGTGGAGGAAGTGGAACAATCCATTGCACATCCCCATGGAAAGCGGAAGCATAGAGGGGTAATGAGGGGAGGGAAGAGGCTGTTTGAACATCTCCCAATTTGACCAATGCTTTGATTAGAGGGAGATGAGAAACAAACAAAGAAAGATCTTTATCTTTGCCCACTAAAATGAGAGAGCTCGATTCTCCAGGAGGAATTTTCATCTCTGCACGGATATTCCGGATCACTCCTACAGCCTCTTGTAACTTATTGAAGATGGAGAGAGTGTCCATCTCTTCAAACGGAAGAGGATCGGCTTTTGGATAAGAGGCAACTGCAGCTGCAGGTGCAGAAAGGGCTGACAAAGTAGAAGAGAGCCAACCTTTTTCTTGAGGCGCTTCAGCTTTTTCTTTAAGAAGAGAAAAGAGCTCTTCTGTGATGAAAGGGGTAAATGGGTGTAAAAGACGGATCGATTGTTCAAGAACCATGAAGAGGATTTTTTTCTTCTCGGCATAGTTTTTATGTGAAACTTCTTTCAAGATCGGTTTTGCAATTTCTAAGTAGTAGGCACAAAACTCATCCCAGAAAAATTTGTAAACAGTGAGGACAGCCTTATCGAAGCTATAGGTAGCTAATGCATCATTGACCTCTTGGATCACAGTACGAAGTCTTGTCATGATCCATTTATCTTCAATCAAAAGATTGTCGACATTGATTTCTCCGCCAATTTTTTCATCGCCAAGATTCATCAAAACAAAGCGAGCTCCGTTCCAGAACTTATTGGCAAAGTTTTTGTACTCTTCCAAACGGCGTCTGTCGAGGTCGATTTGTCGTTGAGAAGTTGGGCAGGAGGCTAAAGCTAAGCGAGTTGCGTCGGCGCCGAAAGCTTGGATCATCTCCATCGGATCGATGATGTTTCCTTTTGATTTCGACATCTTTTCCCATTTAGATTGGACATCTTTTGGTAAAGGTTTACCCGCATCAAAACCATCTCTTTCTTCTTTAGAGCAATAAGTGACCATACCATCTGGAGAGACACGCCAGTACGATTTCCCAAAGATGAGCCCATGTAAAAAGGTCTCTGGGAAGGGGGGAGTATCCATTGCAAAATCACCCATCATGATCATACGGGCAACCCAGAAAAAGAGGATGTCGTAACCGGTGATCAGAGTAGAGTTAGGATAAAATTTCTCAAGGTCAGGAGTTTTTTCTGGCCAACCTAATGTTGAAAATGGCCAAAGACCGGATGAAAACCAAGTATCAAGAACATCGTGATCTTGTTCCCACTCATCTGGATGAGTTGCAATTTCTTTTGGGAGCTGATCGACAACAACAATTTTTTTGCTCGGGTCTTTTTTATTGTGCCAAACAGGGATTCTGTGGCCCCACCAAAGTTGTCTTGAGATGCACCAATCGCGCAAATTGTCGATCCAATGGTTATAGGTTGGTCCCCAATGATTTGGAATAAGGCGTGTTTCCCCTTTCTCGACAATCTCTTTGAGGCGGTCTTTGAAAGCAGTTAACTTGATGAACCACTGTTTAGACAACATCGGTTCGATAACCGCTTTAGAGCGATAAGAGCGGCCAATTCGGTTCGTGTGTTTTACTTTTTTAACAAAAAGACCAAGTTTTTCCAGCTCTTGAATGACGGCTACACGGGCATCTGGGAAGGTGAGTCCAGTAAATGGTGCTCCATTTTGATTAACTTTTCCATCTGTTGTCATGATGTTGATCAACGGAAGATTGTGGCGTAGACTGATGTCATAGTCGTTTCTGTCGTGCCCAGGGGTTACTTTTACAGCACCAGTTCCAAAAGTTGGGTCGACCATTGGGTCACCCAAAAGTGGGATTTGTCTATTTGTGATCGGATGGAGGATCATTTTTCCGATCTGCTGTTTGTAACGAGTATCTTCCGGATGGACAACAACAGCTGTATCCCCAAGCATTGTTTCTGGGCGGGTAGTAGCAATTTCAATGGAGCCGCTTCCATCGACAAATGGATAGCGGAAATACCACAAAAACCCTTCTTGGTCTTCATAATCGACTTCGTCATCTGCAAGAGCTGTTTCAGAGATCGTATCCCAATTGACAAGGTAATCTCCCTGATAGATCAGTCCAGCTTTATAGAGCTTGTCAAACATGACCCGGACGGCACGGCTCGATCCTTCATCTAGCGTGAAACGGAGGCGGCTCCAATCGCAAGAGCAGCCCATCGACCGGACTTGCTCTAAAATAGCGGAGCCATATTTTTCTTTATGGGCCCAGACATGCTCTAAAAACTCTTCTCTTGGAAAATCGACCCGTCTTTTACCTGTATCGGCAAAAAGTTTTCTTTCTACAACGGTTTGGGTAGCAATTCCTGCATGATCTGTTCCAGGAACCCAAAGGGCTTCATAGCCACTCATCCGTTTCCAGCGGATAAGTATATCTTGCAACGTGCTGACTAAAGCATGTCCCATATGGAGATTGCCTGTGACATTTGGGGGGGGCATCACAATGCAATAGGCAGGTTTTTTAGAGTGGGCGTCGGCCTTAAAAAACTGTTTTTCTTCCCAAAATTTATTCCATTTTTCTTCAACTAGCTTCGGTTCGTAGGCTGACATTCGATTTTCCCAAAAAAGGGACTATTTTAGAGGAAAACCGAATTTTTTAAGCCTCTCTTCTTTGTCATTTCTTAAAGAAATAAGTTTAAAATATTTTTTTAAGTTTTGAAGGCCTTTTGTAATCAAAACTTAATTGAAACAATTGAATTTTTAATATTAACCAAAGAGAACACAGAGATCACAGAGGATTTGCAAAAAATTGAAACTAGACTTTAGCTACTTGTTGAAGACTTTTTCATGTTTTTTTATTTCTCTCTCTAGTCCTCTGCACTCTCTGCGGTTAATATTGTAAATGAGATATTTACGATAAAAAGAATGTGCAACACGTTTTGGGGGGAAAATGTCAATTCAGCCAATTAAGAGCTCACCTGATAAAAGAGAGGTCTGTTTTTATGAAAAAGCTATTGTGGCATCAGATGCCGTAGGGAAGGTAGCCACTTTAACAAAGCTTATCTTAGATGCTTCAAAGACAAAACCCTCAAAAGTTGTTAAAGATGCTCTGTTTTTAGCAAAATTTAATAAACTCGTTAAAGCTCCAAATTTAGTATGGAAGCTCTCAGAATCTCAATCGGCTAAATCTGCTGTTTTTGCGGCCATTGCCCTTTATTTTTGCTTACTTGAGGTTAGAGGGGCTTTAAAATGGGTTCCAAAGTCAGAAGCGCCCTATACAGCTATTTTAGGACTTGGCCGAATCGAGCTCTTTAGACAGGCTTTACAACGTTATCAACAGCTTGTTGATGAAGAGGATTTGGGTTTAGCTGGGAATGTAAAGCAGGTCAATGCCTATATCAGTGCCCGTTCTATAGCCGAATATGAGTTGTTCGATTCAGGTTTTGGAATGATTTCATCTCTTGCAATGGGAGCGCAAATCGTTTTCCCAAGTCAAAAAAACTTGTTTAAGCAGGTCAATAACTTGGCTAAGTTAGCTGGGCTTGTTTTTTTACCGCTCTTGCTAACCCCTATCAAAATCAAATCTTAATAAATGATTTCAATTCATTTAATCTTGATGGTTTAAAATATTAACTTATGAGCAGCGTAGAAAATAATTCTAATTCTTCTCTGTGGAGCCAGTCCTGGGAAAGGGCTGAGCAAGCGGTCGCAGTTGGCAAGAAAAATGTCGAACAAGCTGCCGTTGTGGGTGGAGCTTTGGCAAGTGGGGCTAGCGCTCTTTATTCTTTAGCTCGCTCTAGCACTGCGATTGTTGTTGTTATCCAGTCTTTACCACACTCTTCTTACTTTGATCCGTTTGTCTACGCATTGGGCGCGCCAAGTCTTTTTGGCTTTGTTGGGACATGCATGATCCCTGTCCATCTTCATAGTGGCTATGCTGCGATGACAAATTCCGACTCTTTGAAAACAAAAGTTGTATCTGTTTTGAAAAGTGCTGGAAATTTAGGGGTCGCTCTAGGCGCAACAGCGCAAGCGGTGATCTTCATCTGGGAAGAGGCCCGAAAACATTTGATCTGGCTTCCTGGCTTTCAACTTTCTGCCGCTATCCTTGCCGGTTTTGATATTGTTTTAAGCATTTTCCATCTCAATCGGTTGCAGCAGCTAGAAAAGAAGCTGGATGAAGTGAAAGATCTGAAATCTATTGTCGATTCTGGTCAAAAACTTTACACCCCAGAGTCAGCTGAAAAATATTATGGAATTCCTCAAGCTCGATTTGAGAAGTTTGATCAAGCTTTAAAAGAAGAAGCAGATCTTGGACTTTCTGTTTTAAAGGGTCGTGTCCAGCTAAAAATAGAAGAAAAGAGGCTGAAAATTATTGCAGGCATTTTAACAGTGCTTGCGTTAGCCGTATTAGCAGCAATTGCCTTTACACCAACACCTCTTGCTCCAGTTGCTTTGAGCGTGTTAACAGCGACAGCTTATGGACTGGCTACAGCCTCCAGTATCTTGAACATTGCTTCTATCTACAAAAATTACCTCTTGCTAAATCCTTTTTTTGGAATTACAGCCAAAGCAGAAAGTAAAGCTGTAGATGTCTCTATAGATCTAGCCTCAGTTAATTTAACTGCAGCAGCGGGGGCAGCATGAAGCTTCCATCTTTATTCACAAAGAATGAAATGGTGGTTCTAGAAGGGTTTTCTGCAACTCTTGCACTCTGTCGTACATCTAAAAATGCATGGCAATATGCGGCTTCTATCATCCCTTCGGATGCGCACGAAGCAGTCTTACACGGATTAAACGTGGGCTGCGCCTTTGGCCTTTTGACATCTCTTAGCATTCCTAGTTCTTTAAAATCTGCTTATCAAGCAGCTTCTAGCGACAAACCACTTGGAGATAGGATTGTTAAAGTTATAGCGCACATGGGGGATGTTGTAGGAAGTACTGCCATCTCTATGCAGTCTTTATCCATTATCATCGATGTGACTAGACCGTTTTTTGAGGCAACAACTCCGCTTCTCTTCATTTCAGTTGGGATGTCCTCATTCTATTTAGTAGGACATGTAAAAGATCTTTGGGCTCTAGATCCAAACTCTGTGGATCATAAAGTAGCAAGGTTAAGAACAGTTGCTATCATTGTGCGTGTTATCGGTGTTGTCTGTTTAGCAGCAGTCCCTGGTGTTGGGGTTGTCGTTGCAACTGGTTGTTTTGTTGTAGCGACAGCCCTCAATTTCAGAGCAACATGGCTTAAACAGAACGATTTATTAAATGCCACTGATAGAGCTGTAGAGAGGCTAGCAGAACGCCATCAACTGAAGCCGTTGAGATCATCTGAGGAAGAGAGCCATACTCGATTAAATCGGTTTGTATATCCTCAAGGGCATCTAGCTTTTGCGGCTTAGCCAAATAAGCATCCGTTGCCAAGACGACATATAACTTTTGGGCTGTAATCCCAGGAAAGGGGTAATGTTCCCCTAGAATCTGAAAATTTTTTGCTCGGTATCCTGTTTCTTCTAACAGTTCTCTTTCTGCAGCTTGAAGAGGAGTTTCATCTTTATCTATCAATCCACCAACTGTGCTAAGAAGCCTTTTTTGCATGGGATGGCGAAATTCCCATTGTAAAAGCAACGTTTTTGGCGTTGTCTCCACAATGACCGAAACAGAGTTGTTGGGCATTTCAATCACATCGTAAGAGTGGCCCTTTACCCAATCTCTTCTGACGTTAAAAAAACCTTCAAAAACTGTTTTACTTTCCATCTAAAATCTCTTTCCAATGGGTAAAACTACCCATATCGCTTGCTGCTTTTGACATGAGCATCATCTGAAGGGCAAGTGTCCTTTTTTCCCAGAAAAAAGCCTGTTTTACCCATCGGGTATAATCTAGTTTGTGGGTGAAATAATAGGCGCCTAAAGCGGAGCTGCGAGGAAAACTTGCTTCTAATAGATCTTGGAAATGGATTTCTGCAATCTCTTTTCCTTCAAACTTTCGGAGAAGGCAGCCAAAAGGGAAAAAGAGAGGAGAGTCTTCGTTTGATAAATGTTCAACTGGAAATTTATCTAATACTTTTTGAGCCTCTTGAAATCTGTCTAAAAGTATGAGGTTAGCTGATTCAAAAAAACCTTTCCATTCCTGTTCTTCAGGAGTTAAACCTTCTTGCATTTGGTTTAAAACGGCTAAGCTCTCTTCATATCGACCTAAGTAAAGAAGTTTTGAAGCAAGCCAGGCCATGGCTGTTTTATCTCGGTTTGCAGGGATTTGCAGATCTTTCAAAGCTTCGTAAGTGGGCTGTAGCTCAATAGGGATTGAATCAAAAGATTGATCGCAATCTAGTAAGCAGAAAAGGGCTCTTTTAAAAAGAGTTTGAGAGGGCTTTATCTGGAGAAATTCTTCGATGACGTGTCCCTGTCCAAGATGATAGGCAATTTCAATTCCTAAAGAGGGGAGATCTCTGTGGCCGATCGGATCTAAGAACCAAGGTGTTTCTGTATTTCTTTGTAGCCTATCCAAAAGTCTTTTTCCTTCTCGGAAAGTTCTTTCAGGACAATGGAGAATCAAAAGAAGAGAAAATTGGTAAGTTGCAAGGCGGTCGATTCGAGAGCTTTCTTGCGTTCTGAATAAAAGATGCTCCTCTAAAAGAGGTAAAAGGGGATGACGAGGTGTTCTTCGCCAGGCAATATCGAAACATTTTGCCTCTTCATCAAACTCCCCAAGCGCTTCATAGATCAACGCTTTCCCAAGATATTCTAAAGGGGCACCTGGTGTTTTTCTTAGTTTTTCAAACTCACGGAAAGCAGATTCAAAACAAGATTCTTTTTCAGAGACTGTACGAGCAGCTTTTCCCTCTTCTAGCAGAGTGATGCCGGCTCTAAAAAAAGCTTCTCGTCCCTCTTGTCTACCTGGAAAAGAGACTCCAATCCTTCTATATTCTGATAAGGCTTTTCCATAGTCTTTATTGGCTAAAAAAGCGTCTGGTACAGCAAGGCATTTAACAAGGACGTTTTGACCCGCTTCGTAAATTTGTAGGTCGGACATCTGTAATAAAGTATCTCGTAGCATCAATCCGATATGTGTCCCTTCTTGAGGCAAGTGGGTGATATAGGAAAAGACGCGACGGCCATCCAAAGAAAGATGGATCGATTCATCTACCTTTTCTACAACGACATGGTATTTGCGGCCTATTTTTAATAGAAGATCTGGAGATTCGATGACATGAACACCGGAGCGGATCAAACGGGTTGGAGTGCCTGGAATTGCAGAGATCCAAAGGCAATACCCATCCAAAAGATGGAGCCTTTCCTCTTTCCCTTTGAGCGAAAAAAGGAGACCAAAGCCCTCTCCGCCCTCTTTGATCTCCACATCGGTTTCAATCTTGAGATTTCCGGGGAATGTGGCCTCGGATATCATCAAATTGACCCAAGTTGTCTCTTCAGTTAAGCGAGAAATAGCATTAAAGTCGCCCATCAGAACGTTTTCTTGGAATTCCCAATCTTGAGCATGAGTAGGAGAAAGGGTGTGAACAGGGAACCATTCCGATTTTCCTTCGATATAGCTTTCAAGCTCATGGATCATCTCTTGAACACGTCCATACCGCTTTTTAGGATCTATCTGGAGGCACTTTTCCACTATAGAGACTAAAACTTGAGGGATATCTCTGTAAGGAGCCACTTCGATAGGGTCTTTTAAAGGGGCGTCATCGCCACCTTTTGCTTTGTAATCGGCAAGATTTTTCCGTTTAAAAGGGACATGGAGCGTTAAAATTTGGTAGAGAATGACCCCAAGTGCATAAATCTCTGTTTGGATGGTAGCAGGCCCGCCAAGAGCTCTTTCAGGAGCCATATAGGAAAGAGTTCCTACTACTTTTCCAACTCTAGTAAGTCCACCAGCTTTTTTAGTTTGCGCTAATTTTTCATCCGGTGCTCCAGAAAGGTCGGCAAGGCCCCAGTCCAAAATTTTGGCCTCTCCATAGCGCATTACCACAACATTTTCTGGTTTGATGTCTCGATGCAAAACCCCTTTAGAATGGGCATAAGCAATAGCCTGACAGATAGAGATGAAAAGACGGATGAGGTGGGGGATAGCCCCTTCAGGATGCCGCTTGCCCTCTCGTTCTGTCTTTTTGATATCCCGAAGAAGTTGTTTAAGTGTGTGCCCTTCAAGGTAGGGCATTGTGTAGTAAAGAAGGTCACCTGTCCTTTCGATAGCATAGATGGGGACAATAGCTGGATGGGACAACTGGCTTGTGATTCTTGCCTCTTTCAAGAAGCGATTATAAAGAGTTTTATGCTCTTTTAAATCTCTCCGGATCTGTTTCAAAGCAATTCTTCGGCCACAAGCCACGTCATAGGCCAAAAAGACCTCGCCCATTCCCCCTTCACCAATTTTTCTCAAAATTTGATAAGGGCCGATCGTAAATTGGACAGGCTCTTCTGCCGGGACTTGTCCAGATATGAGGGAAGCGCCCCAGTCACTTCCGCCCATGCTGACATGGTTGGACCCTTCCATGTCACCATTTCCTAGAGAAACGCCACAATAGACACAGAAACGGAGCGGTTTTTTAGGAAATTGGCTGGAAATCACCATCGCTCCAAAACAATGGGAGCAGACGACAGTCTCGTGTTCAGGGCTCAACATGGGATTCAAACTCCTCTATGATGTTGCGTCCTTCCTGTGAGAGGAAATCGACTTTGTAAGAATATCCCCATTTTGGGTCAAAAACGACCCCATTTGAGACTTTGTATGAGTTTCTTGCCTGATGAAAGAGGGCATATTGTCCTACTTCATCTCTTTCGGGGAGGGTATAAAGGACCCCGAAGTTGACAATTCTGACTGGCAAATCGATGAAATGGGTAAAGATGGCTTCACGCATTTCTCCTAAGCTTTTCCCCGCTAGAATAGGAAGCCCGTTTTGCACCCAGACCCACCCATTTTCTTCCTCTAATAGGAGGACTTTTTCTCTACCGACTAGGGCAACAAGACGGATCTTTTCGAGTGTTTCCTTTAACATGCGTCTTATCACACTAAACAATCTGCTGTTTCGAGAGCAATAGGCGAAAATGGCCTTAAATACCAGACCTCTCTTTTTAAAAAAAATAATTTATTAAAATCCTTACTTTTAATACAATTATTAATCTTATGTTTATTGGTAATTTAGATTTATCTAGTCGATTAAATCCTTTTTTCGAAGTAGCAGGATCTTTTGATAGATCGACTGTTCAAAGGGTAGCAAATTTGGCCCTCCCTTTAATTTGTCTCTATCGTCCAGCGGCTGTCCTTGTAACATTAGGATCTTCTCTTAATAAAACAATTTGTATCCTGACTGAAATTCCCGAACATTACAGAAAAGGGGGAGTGCTTTCTGTTGCGTACGACCTCAACCGTATCGCTATCACAATCTCGATGCTTGCTTTCGCCGTCTATTTCCCAGTACCTGCGATGGTGGTCGGAGATACAACACAACTAACCTCTGAGATCTATAAACTTCTTGCAGCTTTATGGAAGTGTGATCTTGGAGAAGGGATAAATTCAAGCTTCCAAATTCTCAGATCTTTTATCCATATCAATACTTCCATTTTTTCAAATCAAATTGGATTGCGTGCCTTTAGTTTATTGTTAGACGCTATTGTTGAATTAGAAAAGGCAGTAAAGGAATACAAAGAAAATCGGTTACCAGAAGCTTTTGTCAATCTTCTATTAGCAAGCTTCCGCCTTTATGCAGTAACTTCGCATGTAAAAGAGATGCAAAAAGAAGAGTCTAACCAAAACCCTTCTAAGGTTGAACCTAAAAAGCAAGTCGCACCTCAAGAAAAAAAACAGACACTAAGAGAGGTCATCGCTGATTTAGTAAAACAGAATGGTTCTATTTCCGATATGGAAGCTAACGAAATTACATCCTCAACTTGGAAAGATCTGAAATTAGAAATCTTGCAATTATGGAAAGAATTAAAGACAAACTTTTTGAAAGAAAGTAATGACAAAATAATCGGTGGATTTTCAAGTTATTCTACTTATAAAAATCTGCAGTTTGAAAACGAGAATTTTAGAAGAATATCTTTAAATAAAACAATTTTTGAAGGGTGTACTTTTTTAAATTGTAACTTTGATGAGAGTTCTTTTTGCGGTTCAAAATTTTCTAACTGTCTATTTTTTGGATCTAATGCGCGAAAAAGCGTATTTTTTAACAATACCTTTGAAAACACTCTTTTTATTTTATGTGATTTTGAAAGATCCTGTTTTAATAACAGTAGATTTTTCTTCTCATATTTTATAGGAACAAATTTTTACGAATCTAATTTTTTTGGAGCAACAGCAGATTCATCGTCTCTCTTAGTTTTTAATGAGCTAACAGATTGCATTTTAGCAAAAGGTCTGTTTCAGTCGAAAAGTAATACCCCAAATAAAATCACTCGCCCTGTCATTGTTCAACCTTGGTGTTTCAGTGCTTATGGCCAGTACGCTGCAACCCAACAAAGAGCTATTGAATCAGATTACAAATGCATTGTGATGAAGATTGATTATTCATCTCCAGAGGTCTCATCAGAAAAGTTAACTAAGGAAGTAAAAGCTCACCTTGCTGCATTAAATAATAAAATCCCTAAAGGTTTTTTAAGTTTACCAGATGCTATTTTAGCGAGAGCAAAACCAGGGTCTGAAATGGATAAAATCATCCAAATCGCAATGGAGAGTGCAAGTTATGCCGATGGGATTCTTTTACCTGGAGGAGAAGACATTCCACCTGAGCTTTATGGGGCAAAAAGAGAGTCTTACACATACTCGGGAGACGATTATCAAAGAAGTTTTTTAGAGGCCGCTCTCTTATCCATTTCCAATCATCATAAAGTTCCATTGATGGGTATTTGTCGAGGAGCTCAAATGGGCAATGTATTTTTTGGAGGCACTCTCAAGCAGCATGTTCACAATCAATATGCTACTCAGTTGTTGGAGATTGTCGACAAAGATATTTTAGATCGTTTTGGGTTGTCTAATCCATTCGTTGGTGAATCGATGCACCATCAGGCTTGTGATAGGATTGGAGAGAACCTACAGGTCTTTTTACAGTATCAAAATGTGCCAAAGGCTTGGTTCTATCCAAATGGTCATATGTTTTTTACACAATTCCATCCTGAATTTTATCATGGTTTAATTAGTGTATATGGGGAAAATAAAGCTTTTTTCGATTATTTCTTAACTTTAGTTGCTTTTCAGGCTAAAAGCAAAACTGAAGAAGAGAGTCGATCCTCGTTAGGCTAAAAAATCTTTTTCAAAATCGATTTTGCACCCTCTTCAACACCCTTGAGTATTTTTTTCATAGGTGTTTTTGGACGTGCCGGTTGCTCAAGTTCTTCGTCAGTTGCCCAAGGGAGGGGATTTGTAGTTGGAGGGGGAACCCCTTCTCCAATCAATCCCCCAGAGACAAGATCTAAAACACCACTTAAAAGGAGTCCTTGAGGACTTCCTTCAATTTGGGCTAAGAGGGCCCCAATTTTAGCTGTTGCTCTTGGTTTGTCAATTTTAGGGTCATCTAAGCTGCCTCTTAAGGCAATGGGGAGGATGTAGTCTCTTGGCAATCCTTTCATTCCAAAAGCTTGTGAAAGCGTTCTGGCTCCAAGCCCCAATTCCAAATTGACTTTGTCTCGAAGAAGATCCACTTTCCCCCAAAGTGCAATGGGGTAGCGCTCTGATATCAAGATATCAACTCGACGTAAAGTGGCCACACCATTGTGAAAATTGAGGTAGAGAGGGGTGAACCAGAGCATTTCGGGTTTCCCTGGAGTTGTCTGCACTTTCAAAATAGAAAGGAGGTCCCCTAAGTCTTCTGTTGGATTAACATCGATTTGGTCGAGCTCAACAACTGCTTGGCCTATTTCAAGCCCATTGAGATCAAAAGGGAAAACAGGGGCATGGAATCCGCGAGGATCAATAGCGACTCGGATAGGAGATCTTCCTTTAACGCCTGAAGAGACAAGCGGGACAAGTTCGCCAAGTAGTCCTTTAGCGACTTTTGGGGTCATTTGTAGCGAAAGTTCAAGTTGTCTATTGAGAAAGAACCATCCATCTTGCAAATACCCGTCCAATAGCAACGTGCCATTGGGAGAAATCAACGAGGTCACGATGGTTCCATTGCCTTGATCAAGCTTTGCGTCTAGATCGATACTAAATTTAGGCTCCAATACAGATTCTAAGCGAGCTAAGCTAGGGGTTAAAGCTAAGAGAGAGGAGGGGAGGTCGACACCGCGCAAAAGAAGGGAAAAATTCAAATCTTGTAAGGACCAGTTTTCTGGCATCGGGATGCGAGAGCGGACAAAACCGCTCATCGAGAGACCTTCATTCGAACTTTTTAGGGCATAGTGGAAGCCGTTTTTGTCCAAACTCCATTGGCCATGAAAACCTGGCAATGGAATTTTTTTCCCATTTTCTTTGATGTAGATGGTCGTAGCCGCTGTTTGCAGAGACCCTTTTCCAGAGCCTTCAAAATAGCTGTCTCTCGGAATCGTTAAATTATCAATTTCAAAAGTGACAGGGACAGATTCTAAGAGAGGTTCAACAAAAGATGCAGGAATATTGGCTTCAAAATGGGGAGAAGAAAGGGCAATCACTTTGTCATCCCATTGCCAGGTAAGTTCTCCTCGCATGCCATCACTATCGACGTTGGCTACGCCTTGAGCGACCTCTAAAGTTCCTTTTGAATCGATTTGCAGAGAAACTTTCTTTCCAAATAGCTCTTCGGCTTCTTTAAAGAAAATAGTGGGGACATCTTTTAAGTCTGCAGAGAGATTGTAGGTACTATTTTCAAAAGCAAAATCGTTATTAACGATGAAGTTTTTCAAGAAAAGTTCAACTTCACTGCTATTGCTAAAAAGAGATTTACTGCCTGTTTTTCCATTCAATGTCGCTAACAATTCTCCTTGTTCGCCATGCAGATCAAGAGAACCGAAGAGATCGCTAAAAGAATAGTTCTCAAATTTCAAAGATGGGGTGGAGAGGGCTGTCTGAAAATTCCAAGTGCTGAGTTGATCTACTGTAATAGGGGATATTAAAGAGAGTTCTAATGTTAGGTTAGAAGGTTCTAAGAGTGGAGGTAGGGTAGGATTTAGACGTTGTAGGGTTTGAGGCGTAAGCTTGTAATGAACGGTAACAGGTTGTCCTCCTTCAATTCTTCCATCTGAATCAAGAACTAAATAACCTTCAGCATCTAAGAGAGGGGTTTTAAATTGGAAAGAAACAGGATCAAATTCCCATTTTTCATCTGGACGTTGAAGCCCTTGTGCAGAAAAAAGAAGTGTCCCTTCTCCGCCTAAAAAAGTGTCAATCTTCGGATCTGTTGAAACAACAGCCCCTTCTCCATCGAGAAGAAGAGGGGAACCAGACTCTTTGGCCAGTCGAAGAGTGAAGTGGGGAATTCTTAACATCTCTTTTTCAAGGCCACCTTCTACTTTTCCTTTGAAAGCAAGAGAAGAAAGCCCCTCTTTAATCGATCCATTTTCAATTTCAAAACGGATGGGAGAGGTGATTTGATAAGGAGATGGAAGACGGGTCAATTCACCTTTGATTGGCTCCAAAAGAGAGGTTGTCTTTCCTAAGCTGAGCTTAACAGGAGATAGCTTCAGAGCATCAGCAGTGACGGTAAATTCGGTTGGAGTCCCTCTCACCTTCAATTTTGGTCCTAAAAATGAGGCAGGACCCGAGAGAGAAGCATCGATATCAAAAAGACGTTTTGTTTGATCAAAAGTGACGTTAAAAGGGCCTATGCCTGACAAGAGAGAAGGATCTGGGTTCCATTCTAATTGGATGGTCCCTGCTCCGCCGCCACGTATTCTTTCCCCCTCGATTTGAAGAGAGTAAACTCCTTCATTGAGTTGCCCATGGACTGTCAAAAGAGGGCCAAAAGCTCTGACCAAAAGGGGATCGGGGAGTAGCGCATCTAATGTGGCTAAAGGGAATCTGTCGATATTGAGATCAAATGAAATGGGTAAAAAGCGGCCACTTGGTCCATTTAAGACCCCTTTGGCCTCTATATTTCCTTCCCCTTGTTGTGTTGAACTTTTCGCAGAAAGGGTAAAGGGGAGTCTTTGAAGCCCATCTTCTCTTTTCAAAGTTAGGAAAGCATCATGGAGAGCCACCCCTTCTACCTCAATTTCACCCCGATTGATGATCAGTTCAGAGATAGGGGGGATAAAAGAGATCTCATTTTTTTCTTTATCATGGAGCTCTTGCTCTCCTGAGATTGTTGCTTTTAGATGGGGTGCTTCGACGACAAGAGGACCCCAGTCCATTGGGGAAAAAAGGAGGCTAAAAAGCGATTTTTCTAATCTAATTTTTTCAATGAAGAGACTAATTCCATCATCTGTGTATGATAGCCCCTTAATCTCTTGAGGTGAAAACCAATTAAAAGAGAGCGATTCTACTTTTGCTGGGGTAAGAAGCTTCTTCCCAAGCGATGTCGAAAGGAGAGTAGGGGTAATAGCAAGAAGGAGAAGAACGAAAAGGAGAATCCCAAAGAACCAGCGCATATCCGAAATCTAGCATTCCCCTCTTTGTCCTACTAGCCTAAAATCCCTAGAGCGTTATAAAATTTAAAATTCAACCTCTTACAGAAGGTTTTAAGATGTCTATCGAAGAAGTTTTTTCAGAAAAAGTCGAAAAAGTAGAAAACAAAAAAACTGAGAAAAGTTCTTATTCTTTAGAGACTTTGACCCTTCTAGTAAATAAAGAGAGGGTTGATCATCTTGAAAACAAGTTAAAAACTAACTTTAAAGATTTAAGAAAACGACATGAAGAAATCAAAGCTCTTCAGTCGTTAATCCGTGCTTTAAATGCAGCTACAGATGAAAACGAAAAACTCGACTTAACGAATAAACCAGAGTTGAAAGAGCTTTATCAACAAGTTGGTGAAAAATTTGATCTAAGTTTGCCTAAAAAAGACAAATTTACCGGCTTTGAAAGAGAGCGGATGATTGAAAACATCAAAATGGCAGTTAACGAAGCCAATTTAGATAACGATCTTTTGATGAACTTGGTTCAGCAGTTAAATTCTGAAAGGAATGAGTCATTTCAGTTAGCTCTCAAAATTCTTAAAACATTGAATGATATTAAAACGCGCCAAACACAGGCCATTGCAGGTAGATAATGAGAATTTCCAGCGATCTATCTTATGAATGTTTAGTTGAAGGGCTACCTCCTCCGCAAGTTGTTGAAGCTGTACAAGAAGAGCGGTGCGCTCAACCTATAAAGGTTGAAGAGAAGGATAAATATCTTTCTCCGATGGATCTTTTTCGGGAACCAAGGCGGCATTTGGGCGAGCAGGCCCTTGTGACTGCAAAATCTCAAAAAGGAAACGGTTGGTATAACCCTTTTTCTCAATTTTATTCTTGGGTTGTAAAATCTCTTTGGGGCGTGCAAGAGATTGAAGGGAGCTTAAGCGAAGCTGACCATAAAAAAATTGCTGCCTATGTTCAAGAAGTTAAAATTGCAATGGCGGCCCTTGATCAGTTGATTGAGACAGATGAAGAGGTCAGGGTAGGTTTTGATGGACTGATGGAGCTGATCCAAAAGCATAGAGAAGCGCTTCATAAGAAGACGATTCTTCAGCAGGGGGAGTCCTTAAAGAAAGCCCATAAAGAAGTTGTTAGAATCCGAGAAGAGATTAAGCAAGAGACTGCTCAGTTTATGGAGCGGATCGAGAGAAACGGCGTGCTTGGAAAAGTTGCCTCCGCTGTTTGGTCTGTCATGGGGGGTGTTGGTCTTTTTATCGGCACTTTCCCCATGAAAAGTACAGGGGAGCCTACCCTTGATCTTGCGATAAAATCTACAGTTATGGCTCTTTCGGCATTGTCGGCTGCCAACGTAGCTTTAAATCAGCCTTTAGGCGAATATGCAGGTTATCTATTGGATATTGCTTTTACAGGAGTAGCAACCCCAGCATCTTCATCTGCTTTGGTTTTATTTGGTGCAAAAGCTGTAGCTTCAATGATTCACCTCCGTACCCAACAACTTCAAGCTAGCTATCAGGGGGAGATGGGAATCAAAGATAATGAATCCCGATTGGCGACTGAAAAATACAATGACCTCGGAACAAAAGCATCTAATGAGGCAACAAAGTATTTCAAAGGATTAGGCCATCTTTCTGAGATGATAGCTGAAAATTTAGAGTTGATTAAACGACTTTGGAACTAGTAAACTAGTAGGACTTATGACAACCCGCGTTACAGAAGACACGCATAATAGAGAAATTTTCGTCGATGAGATCGAAAATTTTCATCCTTGCAAGAAGGCAAAAATTGAAGAAGAAGGTCAATTTTTTGACCGTGAACAAAGTTCTATTTCGCCATCTCGTGTAAAAGAGGATTGGAAGGATAGATTGAATCCTCAATCGGAAAAGAAATTAGAACTTTCTTTTCAAGAATACGATCGGATAGCGAATAGTCCGAATGTAACGATTAAAGATTTAATGTTTGCAATCAACATTATCCGAGCTAAGGCAGCGGCTTTCGCAAGACGCATGAGCACAGAAGAAAATTTGATTGTAGAAACCGGGTTAGAGAAAAATTTAGAGAAGGCAAAAGAAGCGCTTCAAAGATTTGATATTATTGCTGCTCAGCATCTCGCAAAGTTAGGGGAACTCATTGCTCCTAACATTAAAGATTTATGTGTATGGGCCAACTCTGTTGGACCAATTGCTGGCTGTCTTGAACCAATTGTTCGCTCGAGTGGAGGAACAGTGGAAGGTATTGCTGGTTTCGCTGGAGGAATAGCGGCTTTAAGCGCAGTCGCAAGTAACGCGTGCGCATCTAAGTTGGATAGTACCCGTTCAGCTGAATTAGAAGGATTAAGAGGAAGAACAGCAGTTACTCAGAGCCGTAGTGCTCAAGAACGTCAAGGCGACACAGCAAAAGCTAACGAAGTACAACAAGCAATTCAGGCAGCTCAAGAATTCCTCCGAGCATGGCACGATTTGATTACGAGAATTTTGGGATAATTTAGGAAGTATTAGAAAATGGCATCATCAAAAAGAGAAAACATTAAGCTGAAAAGCACAGAAAGTGATCACTGCTATTACACTGAAAAAAACAAAGTGAACACTAAAGACAGAATCGAACGTAAAAAATACGATCCAACTCTTCGTAAGAAAGTTGTTTACAGAGAAGCAAAATAATCACCAAGCTCTTTGCTTTGTGAGAATCTCTCACAAACAAGCTTTGGTTAGAGTTTAAGCCGCAGCCTCTTTTCAAGAGGCTGCGCTCTTTCTTTTTTTGTTTTGTTTTTGTTACAAGAACGAAAGAAACTTAAAAACCGTAAGAATTCCATGTTTGAAATTGATGTCGCGAAACAATACCTCTTCCCGAGGTGGCGACGTCTGTCGCTCTCTATCATCAGTCTGATCGCCCTTTTAGTTATCACACTTGTGGTGTGGCTTATCCTTGCCTTTTTTTCTGTCACCACCAGCCTTGAAAGAGGTTGGATGGAAAAGCTGATCACTCTATCAGCCCCTGTCCGAGTTGCTCCAACAGAAGATTATTTTCGATCCGATTATTACCTCCTTGATACTCTCAGCCATAAAGCCGACTACACGACAAGAACATTAAGAGAGCGGACAAAACAGCCAGAAACCCTTTACGATGCAGCTATCGATGAACCTGCTGCTGCAGATTGGATCAGAACAGACAAAGATCTCCTTGCTATGCTTTATAGCGCTCTTGATGAGCTAAAAAAGGAGGTGGCTGATTTTGAAACTGGATTCTATGAAGTGGCTTCAGTAGGACTGAAGTTGAATATGAAGCGGTTTGTAGATGGAGAATGGGTGGAAAGTGCCCTTTCACATAATCTGTACGCCCTTTCTCACGATAAAAATAATCCAAATCTTTCCAAAATCATGCTGCTTCCTCCAGTTAAAGCGGGAGAGCTTTTTAACTTACCTACGAAAGGGATTTTATTGCCTAGGCAATACCACGAAGCCGGGGTATTGATGGGAGATGCTGGATCTATTACCTACGAACAATCAACTTTGACCTCTAAACAAGAGGTGAAACATCCCATCCATGTTGCAGGTTTTTATGATCCAGGCCTTTTAGGTATGGGGGGTAAATTTGCATTGGCAGATAGTAAATTGCTTTCCTTGATCCGTTCAGCCACTCACCAAGATGGTGTCCCAGGCTCTGAAGGAATTTCTCTTAAATTTAGTGATCTTGAGAAAGCGGAACTGATCAAAGCAAAACTTGTTCAAAGCTTAAAAGAAAAAGGGATTGATAACTTTTTTCAAGTTGAAACCTTTAAAGATTTCGATTTTGTAAAACCGCTCTTAAGAGAATTGACCAGCCAGAAAAATCTTTTCACCTTATTGTCTGGATTGATTTTGATCGTGGCCTGTTCCAATATCATCTCTCTTTTGATCATCCTTGTGCATGATAAGAAAAAAGAGATAGCCATTCTCCGCTCAATGGGGGCTTCTAGCTGGAGCATTGCCTTTATCTTTGCTTTTTCAGGTCTGTTGATTGGAATTGTAGGGAGCTTGCTGGGTGTAGCAGCAACGGCTGTGACTCTCCATTTCATCCCAGATATTTTAGACTTCTTGAGCTGGCTACAAGGCTTTTCTGCTTTCCATCACTTTTTTGGATCGGGAAAATTGCAGATCTCTATGTCACGAGAGACTCTTGTGTGGGTCCTTGTCATGACATCTACTCTTTCTCTCCTTTCAGGCTTAATACCTGCCCTTAAGGCCTGCTTGTTGAAACCATCGGAGGCTTTGAAGTCAGAATGAGTGTAAAACCAATTCTCCAAGCCAAAAAATTAACTAAGACATTTTATACTCCTGACCCTATGCCTTTGATTAAGGGGATTGACCTCGAAGTACAAGCAGGTGAGTGTGTAGCTATTGTTGGTAAGTCTGGCGATGGAAAAACAACACTTCTGCATCTTCTTGGTCTTCTGGATGATCCAACGAGTGGAGAATGTCTGATTGAAGGGGTAGCTGCCAATAGATGGAATCGTTCAGAACTACGCCGTCATGCAATAGGTTTTGTCTTTCAAGCCTTTCATCTTTTAGAAGAGCTTTCTCCTCTTGAAAATTTGCTCATTGCGGCCAAAATACGTCGGGAAAATGTTTCGAAAGGGGGAGAGGTCTATCAAAAAGCCCATGCCCTATTAGAACAGTTCGGGTTAGGAAAAAGGGTCCATTTTGCTACTAAATTACTCTCCGGCGGAGAAAAACAAAGGGTGGCTTTAGCTCGCGCTTTATTGCCGTCTCCTCCGCTAATTTTAGCTGACGAGCCAACTGGTAACTTAGACGTCGAAAGTGGGGCTTTTATCCAAGAAGAGCTCCTCAATTTGAGGAAATCGGGTAAAGCGGTTGTGATTGTGACACATGACGATCAATTCGCAAAAAAAGCTGATAGAACTCTCCGTCTTCAGCAAGGTGTTCTTCAATAGCTTCTTACAGAAATTTTCCCCAATTGACCAAAATCTTTTTTTGAGTTAATTGATCCTCTAAAGGGGGTGACATGGCATTGGTCCGTTGTTTGCGAGACCGACCTTTAATGGCGGTTGTGGGATTTTTCCTGTTATGCGGTCTTGCCCTGTCCTTTCTTTCGTTAAGTGAATGGTGTAGCGAAACTTGTGCGCAGGTCCACAATTATCGTTTTTTTGGATATCCCTTTGATCTGCTTGGCATTGCGTTTTTTTCAATTGCCCTGTCCCTTTGGTCGTTGAACCTTTTTTCCCACGGCAAAACCCTCTACTTCTTAGGGTTGCTCTTAAGCGGAGCTCTTGGTGCAGAAATTTGGTTTATTCTTATCCAAAAGATTGTCATTCAATCGTTTTGTCCCATTTGCCTTTCAATTGCTGCCTGCGTTTTCTTAGCCTCTGTCGGACTTTTGTTCGAAGGGGGGCGTCAACTCAAACAATCTATGATTCCTGGAGATCCTGTTATGATTCGTCAAGCTCGCCACCGCACTATTCCCCCTCTTTTTACCCTTTTTGTAGGCTTTCTCATCGCTTTTTTTGGTGTTTTAAAACCAGAAAGTAGTTTTGCAGCAGGGACTTCCGAACAAGAAGATCCTATTTTTGGTAACCGTACAAGCCAAGTTGAAGTGTATGTTGTTTCTGACTGGTTTTGTAAGGCTTGTCGCAAATTAGAACCAAGATTAGAAGGCATCCTTCCTGATGTCATGGAGAAGGCAAGTGTCATTTTTGTTGATCGGGCCATCCACACTGAAAGTCTTAATTTCCTCCCTTATAACCTCTCTTTCATGCTGAAAGAAAAAGAGAAATATCTACAACTGCGCCAGGTTTTAAGTACTCTTTCTGTAAAAACAAAGTCTCCGACTCAAAAAGAGGTTCAAGAGGCTATAGGCACCCTAGAGGTAGAATATCAACCTCTTCTTTTTGTCGATTTAGATAGTGGTCAACGGTTTTTCCAAGGTATTGCTCAAACTTTTCAGATCAATAGCACTCCAACAATAGTCATTGCTAACAAACGGAAAGTGGAAGCAAAAAAATTGATCGGTAACGAAGAAATCACGAAAGAGAATATTCTGAGCTGGATTGAAAAATTAAAGTGAGGTTTCGCTTTTTTAAGTGACAGTATCTTTGCCGAAGAAAAGTTTGGCAGAGGGGACCAATGCATACAGTTGACCTTGAATGGGCTTCATCTATTTGGCAAGAAGCCCCCCATAATGCTTTTCCAGACCTAATTTCCTTTAAAGGACATCTGTTTTGCGCTTTTCGAGAAGCAAAAAACCACGCAGGAAGTAACGGAAAGATACGAATTTTAAGGAGTGAAGAGGGGGCAGAGTGGGAAACGGTTGCTCTCTTGGAAAAAGAGGGAATCGATTTAAGAGATCCTCGCTTTGCAGAGATGGGAGATCAATTACAACTCATCATGGGTGGTTCTGTTTGGGATCAAGATGAAAAATTTGTCGATCGCTCTCCTCATGTTTCATTCTCTTCTGATGGCAGCCATTGGACCTCTTTACAAGACCTCAAAATGCCAGGAGAGTGGATTTGGCGTGTCACCTGGAATGAAGGTGTTGGATATGGTGCATCTTACCGGACAGATAAAGAGTGGACGTTAGCACTGCTGAAGAGTATCGATGGTATCCATTATGAGAAAGTTACACCTCTTCAGGTCACAGATTTTCCTAATGAGACAACATTGCGATTTTTGCCTGATGGGACACTTGTTGCTTTAGTCCGTCGAAAAGGAAATGGGTGGATTGGCCAGGCTAAAGCTCCATTTACAGAATGGACATGGAATGACTGTGGTTATCGATTAGGTGGTCCTAATTTTGTTGTTTTGTCTGACGGAACGATGTGGATGGGATCTAGATTTTTTCGTGGAGAAAAAAAAGAGCCCTACACTGCTTTAGGGCCAATGACGTTAACCTCTGTTCAACCTATGGTTGTTCTTCCAAGCGCAGGCGATACAGGCTATCCTGGTCTTGCTCTACATAAGGGAGCTTTATTTGTTTGTTACTATTCGTCCCACGAAGCAAAAACTCTCATCTACATAGCTAAGTTAAAGTAGCTTAGGCTTTAGCCTGAGCTTGTTTTGCAGGGTTTTAACCCTGCATGAAAAATTTTGATGCTTCTAAATCAAATGCTTATGGAAATAATTTTCCAAAATACCAAGTGGGGAATTGTTTCTATTGTAAAGCCCTTGCACAGGAACATGGAAAGTCTGCTCAAACACATCTTTTCCAGACATGGCTGCATGAGAGACCTGATCGGTATAAACGATCCAGGTAGATCCTGGAGGGAAATGAAACTCTTCTTGTGGGGCATGTTGTTGATAGTTTAAATCCCCTTTCATCCGATCGTGAAGCTGTAGCATGTAGTGATCGTAAGTCGTTCTCAACTGTTTCGTGATTCCCAATAATTTCATCAATTGAGCCCAGCCAGGGATAGGCCGTGGAGCATAAGGGGCAAACGTTTTAACCACGTCAGCAAAAGGTTCACCAAGTCTCCAAACACGCGGTTTCCCTTGTGGGTTGATGTTAGTGAAGACACGAAGAATCCGTTCCCCTTTTGTTGGACTAGAAGGAAATGCATCAACATGCAGACGTGTGTCATCTTTCCGCCAGGAACTTTTTCTTCCTTGGATTTCGACCGGTCTTAGACTAGTTCTTGCTTGAACAAGATGAGGGCGATAGTGGGGGATAAGCTGCTCTAAAAAACTGCGACTTGTGACTGAATAGCGCTTCAACAAGGCTTTTGCCTCATCGGCTTCTGCCCCTGTGCAAAGAGTACCCCCTAAACGGTCATTTCTTCTGTCATAACTGATGTTTTTTGCTTTTGGATCCACTTTTTCAGGAGCTAAAAATTTCCCTTCACTTTCAGACATAACAAAAGGTAGGTTGGGGAAATAAAGAACTTTTCCTTCTTCCAAAGACAGGGTTGCTTTTGATTGGATCTCTTCAGTGAAGGGTCCTTCCCACTGATCAATTTGGAATAGCTCAAGCGATTTCATCCTTAATCCCTCATAAAATAAATGAGAAAATATAGAAGGAATATTTATTTACGGCTACACCGTTTTCGTGGTATGATTTTCTTTAATTTATTAGGTTTATCTATGTCTGCACGCTCTGTTGTCTCCCCTTTTTCCTATCAACCAATTTTTAACTCTGATCTTGGTGGAGCATTAAATGCAGTTAATAATGCCGCTAAAGATTGTTATGAAGCTGATCTGAAATCGAATTTGGAAATTAGCCATTTGGTTAAAAGAACAACTTCTAACCCTTACTTGGCATTAGTAAAGCTTGCTCAAGATCATTATATTTCTCCAAATGTATATGATATATGTCGCCCACTTGCGGCACGTTTAATTACAAATATACCCGCAGCTTGTCTTGTAAGTTATCTGCTGTCAGAATTTTTTGGTGCCTTGAATCAATATTTAGAATATCCACCTGAATTAATATGGACAAATCTAACTGATCTTGAAGAGAGCAAAAAAGAAATTGAAAAGTCCATCAATCCTCAGGCTCACTCACAGGATACAGAACTAGATGCTGATCAAGAAGCCTTGAAGTTATGTGACGATTTAATAGCCAATTTTTTGGGTCAAGAAAATCAAAAATATGCTGATATTTATTTTTCAGAAATTAGAATGAATACTGAAGTTAGTGAAGCAGAAGATATTGATTTGCTTCCAAGTCGTGTAGCTCGACTTAGGCTTTTCACAGTACTAACTCAATTAGAAAATGAAAGATTAGAATTAGCTTTACAGAAGGCAGAGTCCATTCAAGCTTCTGGAATTTCTAGTCTTATTTTTGTGGCAGGAGTAGTTGCATTGATAACAGTTAAGCTTCTTAGTACTGCTTTAGTGATGGAATTTAGCAAAGCTCCCATTTCAAAACGAGGATTGCTTTGTTTCGCTGCATTCTACGGATTGAATCTTTTCGCTAAGAACATCAGAGAATACACCGGTTTAGATCATGTGATGACTCTTAGAGAGCATGGTAAAGTTATTGGTCTTTTTGATGCTCACATTCAAGAATTGGACAAGTTATATAAAGATCATTCAAATGATACATTTAGCACTTATTTCGAGATTGCGAAAAGTTCTGTTGATGGTTTAAAAGAAAAACTTCAAAGTAGAACAACTAAATTGGGGTGGCTTACATCTCCAATATTTACAATTCATTCAAGTCATCCCTCTTTTTGGAAAGAGTTTTTTGATCCAAAAAAAGAACCTCAACTTAGTTATATAAAGGCATAAATGTCAATTTCTGCTCTAGAAGACAAGGAGATTATTTTTGGCTATGGCTCTAATCTGAGTCGAGATCTTTTAAGAGCTCGTCTTAACGATGGGTCTTGGCATGAGACAGAATGGATAAAATTAGGAAATCCTGTAGGGCCTGATCCCATTGATTTAGGGATTGCCCGGCTTGCAGGTTATAGCTTCAAGTACAATCTGCAAGATCTTGAAAAACCTTTAGAGGGTTTTACCACAGGCAATATTGTAGAAGATCCGAATGGTCATGTTTTTGGAGCTGTTTATCAGATTACTCCCGATCAATTACGACTTTTGGATAAGGACGAGGATGAGGGCAGTTCTTATAAGCGGACAGCTCTAGCAGTTCAAATTGTCGCTTCTTCAATATTAGAAGTGGGAAGTACCCTTTCTGCTTATTGTTACGTGGGTTTGCCAGATCAAGTAGTTCCTGATCATCGAATCAATCCCGATCCAGAGTATGTTGAGAACCTAATCGCTTTTGGCCAAGAACGTGGTTTGTCAGATCTATATATAAATACCCATTTCAAGACCCTGTCACACAATTGATCATGGATGAGCTCTATAAAAGCTAAGCAATCGAGGAAATTGTCTATTGCTGAATATAAAAATCATGAAATCCCCTTCTTTCCAATCAGTTTGATTGAGGGTATTTTTCATCAAAAACCCTAACTCTTCTTTCGTTTTATTCAAGATGAATGAGAGAAATAGTGTTGAAACGGTCTAAGATTACCTTGAGGATTATGTTTTCCGCGGTAAGGATCGTCCAAAATAGCAAATCCGATAAGTTTGAAAGCCCCTTTAAATTCGGAGTTAATAAGTTCATGGTAGATTTTTGCGATAGCATCGGGAGGGTTATTAAAAGCTCCGCAACCAAAGGCACCTAAAACAAGGGCTTCATATCCATTCTCATAGGCCGCTTTTAGTTGTGTTCGAATTAGAATTTTGACCTGTTCGCGGATCTCATCGTGCGTAAAATCGACAAAACCATCATTTGTGTTCTGTAAAGCAGGCTTCACGATGGCCGGTGAAGATAAAATGCCGACTTGAAAGGGCTCATCGAGAAAATTAAATGTGTGAGTTCGGCTTGCGCGAAATACTTTTACATCAGATGTGTGGATAAGACCCCCTTGTTTGTCAGGAGTATTTAAAGGGAAAAAGCATCCATTTTCATTCTTAAAAAACTTGTCAAGTTGGTCATTCATGAAGTCTAAAAGCTCAGAACGGCGGCAAATATCTTCCTCTTGGCTACCCATTACCTCAGCCATCCCACCGCCTGGTTCTATAGGGCTTGCAAAGTTAAGTACTACAGTCTTAAATCCATTTAAGACATATTCTTGGGCCATTTCTAAACAATCTTGAGACTTTACGTAGCATGTTGTTGTGGAATATTTATTTTCTATAAGTGGGATTTCAGCACATGGTGGAAACCATTGACTTTGTGAATATAAATATTTTCCGTCTCGCAGTTGAACATGAACACCCTTAGAATTTGTATAACCGCCGGCCATGATTGCCTTGATATTTTCGTTGTACATAGAAACTGCATCAGCATTGGTCCAGATTTTTGCAGAATTTATTGTGAATCCATCATGCGAACGAAAAAATTGAGTGATGCTATTGAAGCAAAATAAAGCCAGATTAGCTACTCGAATTGCGAGGCCATTACTAATTGAAGCAGTCTTGTTGAAAGTTGCTTTTCCCAAACAGTAAATATGGGAAAATATTACTTGAAGCATAGCTCTCTCTTTTTGTGAGGGAATGTTTTAAATGATAGTTTTACAGTTTCGGTGAGTTTGTTAATGAACGGATGTTAGAAGGGTAATTAAATAAGGGAAATAGCGGCAGTCGGACTTGAACCAACGACCCACGGATTATGATTCCGTTGCTCTAACCAACTGAGCTATACCGCCGTAAAGTCGATAGTAAAAATAGCGGGGGGAGGATTCGAACCTCCGACCTTTGGGTTATGAGCCCAACGAGCTAACCCCTGCTCCACCCCGCGGCAAGGTTATGACAAGAATAGTACTTCAGGGGGGAATTCAAGTCAACAAAATGATAAAGACTGTGAAAAAGGCAAAGAGAGCAAAGAGATAGGCCTCTTCGTAGAGAGAGTAAAAACCATATAAAATATTTCGAAAAAGGGGGGTGAGAATTAAAATAAAGGCCCCTTCTTTGACATAGCCAAGAAAAATCAAGAAAACTGAAAGGATCATGCCCGTCATCAGGACAAGTAGAAGATTGCGTATCATGAAAAAGTCCCCCACAACATCCGGATGCCCATAACTAACACAAGAGTTGAGAAAAGATAGCGGACATAACGTTGAGGCACTATTTTTACAAGATAAGCTCCAGAAAGAGAACCTAATAAAATGCCCGGAACTAAAGGGTAGATAACGCTAGAATCGATAAAACCTTTTTCTAAATAAACCCAAGCACTTGCCGCAGCTGTCATACCAATCATAGAACTCGATGTGGCTGTTGCTACGAGAAGGGGCAATCCCATTAATCTTTCAAAAAGGATGACATTGATCACTCCAGAACCGATCCCAAGAAGGCTTGAAAGGATGCCTCCTATTAACATCGAAAACCAAGTGATGACCGGATGGTGAGCTTGATGAAGCTTCTCTTTATATGTAAAAGAGAGATCTAAAAAGGGTGCGCGCCCATTTTCTACAAAAACTTTAGGGGCAGGTGGACCGCGAAAGCCTTGGTAACCTGTGTAAAAAAGAACTGCAGAAAAAATGAGAGCAATAGTTTTAGCAGGCACCAAATAGGCAATAGATGCCCCAAAGATAGCGCCCAAAACAGAGGCTGTCTCCAGAAAAACACTCAAAGGGAGATGAACCAATCCTCTTGGTAATAAAAGAGAAGTGGAGGCAATTGAGGTTGCGATAACACCAAGTAAGCTTGCTGCAACAGCGTAAGGAAGTGGAATACCAAAGCCATGGAGGAGAACGGGAACAATCACAAGGCCCCCTCCCAAACCAGACATTGAGCCTAAAAGTCCCGCAAAATACGAGATGATAAATAGGGTCAATGTCTGAATCGTTTCCATTTAATTAGAACACAAAGACAATTTCGGCTTTACCAGAGCTATCAGAGTAGTGGCTGCCATAAAGTCCATAGAAGTCAAAGGAGAGATCAAACCCAAATGCGCCTGTCAAAAGGAAATTGACAGAAGCTGCTACTAAATTTTGTCTTGGGAATAGGCCACCAACCGTAAAGTTGCATCCATTGCCAGTGAAGTTGTTGTCTGAGCTATGGCCCATGAAACGCAATTCCTTCACAAAACCTACTCTCACGTCACCAATCAAAGTTCCGCAGTTGATAGCAGGACTGACAACACCAAAACCAAAACCAACTTCAGGAAGAAGTAGATCGCTGTTTTGACCATGAACAGAGAGGTTTGTTGCTCCTCCCCCTTTTTCGTTGAACGGTTCACGTTTTACAAAATAGTAATCAAGGTTGGCATAACTCAAAGCAAAAAAGCATCTATTGAGATCTCTTTTAGAAAGCATCCCAAGGTGGGCAGCATATAGGCTTGAATTGCAGTCGTAGTTGATCAACTTCTCGATAGGAGCTGTGCCTGGAGGAGGTGGGATAGTAGTTGACGGTGCAATAAAGATGGAGCGGTGTCCAGAGACAACGTTACGGGTATAACTTCCAAATGCATCGATCATGAAAGGATAAGTATACCAAGTCCCACCGATAAAGCCTGTATAGCTATCAATAGAGGCTTTAGCGTCGTTGACATTGGTCCAGCGGAGGTCGCTTTTTGCGTAAGAAAAACCGACAGACGCTAAAGTGTTACGGTAAAATTGACCATCCAAACCCACTACAATACCGTTAAAGTAGTCTTTATAGCCGGCAAATGCCTGACCATCTTTTAGATGGTGCTGTTCAATCTCTTCGCCATAGAAAGCTGTCCAGATCGATCCACACAAATTGCAATCAAACTGTCTATCAAAACCATGCTGTGTATAGACTCTTCTTACTCTTTGAGCATTGGCCTCTTCTGCATAAGAGAGGGCATTGTAAATACCAGGGTCAAACTGTTCGAAAGCTGCCCCTAATTCTGCAACAGAAAGACCGTTTAAAACGGCTAAATCTGCTTCTAATTCTGGTGTGGGGGTAGCAATTAAGCTATCAAAACAGACGGCAATATTATGGGTATTACCAACCAGTGGGATATCTGCAAAAGGAACTTCAGAAACTGTTAAGAAGACGTTATGCAGATCGTAACGAGTCGTGACAGGGAAACGGGCTGAACCGGTCGTTAAAGGTAAAAAACGTCCAGTGACAAAACCATCTGCATGGATGATTGTGTAGGTCATCGGCAGATAGGGGTCATATTCTGCCATTAAAAGGCTTCCACTTCTAATTCTGACATCACCTGTTGAAAGAAGAGATGAATAGGGAGTTCCATCCAAATCAACATTGAATATGGAACCTTTTTCAAACGTTGTTCTTGTTGTTGTCAGACTCCCACTGCCATCTCCCGGAGATAAAGTACCAAAGACATCGACATCTTGAACGGAGCCTATTCCACTTAATGTACCACCGACTTGGACAACTGTGGCGCTGCTTGTCTGCGTGCCATCAATTTGCAAAGTGCCGGCAGTAATAGTTGTAGGTCCAGTGTAGGTGTTTGTCCCAGTCAAAATAATCGTACCGGTTCCACCTGATGTAAAACCTGAGCTTACTGTTTCCGAAATAGGAGAGGAGATCGTGCTAACAGTAAGAGGGTCTGCAATGAAAGTGGTGGTAGCTCCCAGTGTGATGCTTGAGTTGCCGAGTGAAGAATCACACGTGAATTCAATGCTTCCACCATCTAGTGTCAAAGGACCTGTCCCTAATGGATTGGTCCCACAAACTTCGGTATTAGCCATTTGAAGAATGACATTGCCAGAATAGTATGGGCTATTGCCTTGGATCGCTAAAGTACCCGCACCAAGTTTTGTGAAAGAAGATGTTCCTGATAGAGAACCAATCACTGTTGCTTTCACACCTTCATTGACAGTGAAAATACCGGCTCTCTCTAAGTTCAAATCATTGGTCAATGTTGTTGTGCACATCGCTTGAAGATGTCCACCATCAAAAACGACATCCCCAGTACCAAGCGGACTTGTGTTGCCAATTTGAACAAGATTGCCAGCGAGGTATGTGTTTCCTGTGTAGTTGTTATGACCAATCAGGGTAATCGGGTTTGAGCCAACAAGTGTGAGAGGACCAGATCCTGAAATCGGCCCTGCTAGCGTATTATCAGCACCTGCTGTGACAACAGTGCCACCCTCTTTTTCTAAAACAATCGGATTAGGGAAAAATTGCTGATTCCCGACTAAATGAAGTTCACCCTCTTTTATGGTAATAGCACCCTCTCCTAGATTCTGCGGAGACTCTACAGCAAGAATAGACTTATTTAGCTGGAAACCACCTGTAAAGGAGCTATTGTTATTTGTTAGATTTAAAGTTCCTTCACCTTCGATGGTGAGAGGGAAATTACCACCAAAAGGACCAGACCATGTGTTGTTGGTTTCTCTTGGTAAGAACAGCGTACCGCCCCCTCTTTCTAAGTAAAGGAAGTTAGCAAGAGTGTTGTTTCCCGTTGTCAACTCAAATCCACCTTTTTCACCGAAGTGGATAGGACCTGTTCCGATGTTATTTGGAGAGGCTATTTTGATATTTGTTTGACGAACATAGAGATTGCCTGTGTGAGAGCTATTGTCTCCAGAAAGATTCAAAGATGCAGGTCCACTGATTTCCAAATCACCTGCACCAGAAATTTTTCCTGCCCAAGTATTTTCTGAAGAAGGGGAGAGGTTGATGAAGCCACTAGGTTGATGAGAAGAAGGAGAGACCTGAAGATCTGAAACATAGGTCTGTCCGTTTGATAAAAGTTCTAGCTTACCGCCATGACCATTTAACAGAAGAGTGCCATTGCCCAAATTAGCTTGTTCAGCAACTTGCACGGTTCCTTTATTAAGGGTGATTTTGTTGTTAAAAGATGCGTTATTGCCAGCAAGAGCAATGGTTCCAGCTTGGGGACCATTTGTCGTTCCTACAACAAAATCGCCTTTTAAAGTCCCTTTTAGAACAGTCGATGTTTTTGTATTGGCAATAAGTGTTGGAGAATGATTGAGAACCAAAGAGTTTTCAATGATTCCATCCCCAATGAATTCAAGCGTCGTTCCATTGAGAGATACAATATTTTGGCTATCACCAAAAGGTGATGAGCCTTTCGTCTGCATGAGAAGGTCATTTGACAGAGCGACTTCGTGGCTTTTAAAGGTATTTCCTCCTGTCAGTGCAATTGTGCCAGGACCATTAAAAGAAACTATGTTTGCAGTCTCTGAAGAACTTATCTCACCGGAGATATTAGATTTTGTCCCTGCATCAGCAATAAAAAGAGGATTGGCTCCAGCGGCCACCTCTATTTTGTTTAAATAGTTGCCATCTTTTATGAACTTCGTTGTTCCAGCTTCAGATACTTTGTAAGTCGCTGCAGAGCTACCAAGAGGAGAGTTTCCGCCTACTAAAAGAGTGGCTCCATCGTTATGAAATTGGCCTGTGAATTCTCTGTTATCGATCCTTGGTTCGATTTGTAGAGAAGCAGAATTAGAAGCTGTATAATGGACATTGCCATTGCCGCCGATGGGGCCAGTCAAATGACTTTTCTCATCTACTGCAACTAAATCGGTTGTTGTATTGAACTGAATGGGAGAATTGATGGTAGTAGCACCCGTCAAAGTCCATTGAGATGTTTTATCAACGTGGAGTGTGCTGTTACCGAAAGGATTCGCTCCAGATGTCTGTAGAGTCGGAACCGTTGAATAGGTATGACCACTATAGGTGTTGGCTCCAGAACTTTGGATTGAAAGCGTTCTTCCTGTATTTCCATCCAAATGCAACGTTTTTCCACCTTCTGTTAAAGGGGCTGTCACAACCATATCCGCAACATCAGCATGAAGTGTACTTTCTTGCCCCAGTCGAATGGGTGTAGAGAGTGTAAGTGCAGAGCCAGTTGAGGTCAGTGTCCCATTGAGGCTTAAAGAGGTATCAGGAAGGGCACCGTTCTGAGCAAGTCCAAGTGTTGTCCCTTTATCAACGGTTGTAGTGCCACGATATTGATTTGCTTGGTGTTGCAAATCAACAGTTCCACCCCCTGTAATTAAAAGACCGCCATCTCCAGAAATTTCTCCACTGATTGCATAACGTTGTCCAGAGGCAACAGCTAAGACGTTTTGTCCATTTGCGCGGTTATTGATGAGGTCATGGGATCTTGAACCTGATTCATTCACTTTAAAAGTTGCAGGTCCTTTTGCATCTCCGTAGAGCTCTAAAGACTGAATGTCTGACGCATTGGGAGGGACAAATAAAACAGATCCTGGGCCTATTGCAACCCGTCCACTAAGAAAATTGATATTTTGAAAGGAGACGTTTTGAGACGTTAAAACAGAATTGTTAGAAAGAAGACCGCTAAATTTTCCTTGTCCATCCAATAAAGTCTGTGTTGTTCCCATCCCTACAAAAGTGATTTTAGGAGATGTAATAGTCGGAAGATCTCCTTGTAAGGTGATGCGGCTATCAGGAAGGAGGATGATGCTTGGATTCGGGTCATTATTAGCCATCAAGATCGCATGTCTCAATGTTCCGACGCCTGCGTTTGTTGGGTTGTCAATTACATCATGAACTGAATAGTAGCCCCCCTCAAGTGAAGTAGTGAGGCAAAGGAGTGTAAGGAGGAGGGGAGAGAGCTTTTTCTTTTTTGTTTTTTTTAAAACCACCTCTTCAAAAAAGTGGGAATCGTTCAAGAGGCATTGTGTAAGGCGATATTTTCCGTTTTCTTTCTGCATCGTAATTCAAATCTTCTATCTATAGGTGATCCTCAACTGTTGGAGAATAGGATCAAAACAACATTGCCGTCGAGCAAAATGTCTTTTTAAAATCTTGTTTAGAATACGTAGATAAATTCCATTTTCCCTGTGGTTTCAACGTAGCGTCCCCAGTAAAGACCTTCGACATCGAAGGAGAGATCAAATCTTCCAATTCCACTAAACAATAGGTGGAGAGAAGGGGAAATGAAGCCATCGTTTTGAAACAATCCTCTTGTCGTGAAGCGACAACCGTTTCCTACAAAATTAGCTGTTACATTTTCACCAGTGAAACGGAAATTTTTCACATAACTGACGCGGAAGTCTGCTAAGAAATTTCCTTCTGTAATGTCAGATATGAAACTCCCTTTTCCACCGACTGGTGTACTGAAACCAATGCCAAGGCCAATTTCAGGCTGTAAAAGATCGTTTGTTTGACCTAAGACACGAAGATCTAAAGAACCAGCTCCACGTTCTGTAAAAGGTTGCTGAGAGAGGTAGTAGTAGTCGATATTTCCAAAAGCAAGAGTGAAAAAGCAGCTGTTAGGAAGAGGAATGGTCGACAATAGTCCAATATGACTTGTATAGAGCGAAGATTGGTTTTTATAGTCGACATGTCTGTCAACCGGTGGAACAAGTGCAGCAGCAGATGGATCTGGAGCAATGTAGATATCGCGTGATCCTGAACCACAATTTCTTGTGTAGCTGCCATAAATTTCAAAAAGGGCAGGAGCTGCAAAGAGAGTTAAACCAAGAAATCCGGTATAGCTGTGAACGCGTGCTTTTGCATGGTTGGCATCGGTCCATCTCATCAAACTTCTGCCATAAGAACCCCCTCCCGAAAGAAGCACAGGTCCTAACCAAAAATCTACCCCACCAACAGCTCCGATCAAATTATCATGATAACCTGATAGAGCTTGACCTCCTCCTGCATTATCTTGATCGGCCCTTCCTGCAAAAGGATCTACCCAGACACTCCCTAAAAACTTGGGATCAAATTGCCTATCATAAATATGGCGTGAAAAGATCCAGCGGGTTGTTCTTGCTGCATACTGTTCGACTAAAGAGATAGCATTATAAAGCGCAGGGTCAAATTGATCGAAAGCTGCCTGAAACTGTGATTCTGTTGTAAAAGTGTCTAAAACATTTAAAACAGGGATCAAATCTGCAGGGGGTGTTGCAGCTAGTTGTTCAAAGCAAAAACCAATGTTTTGTAGATTCCCCATTGGAAGAAGATCTGGAAAAGGGACAGCGTCAAAGACAAGTGCTAATTGGTTATCTGCTAATAGCAGCGTAAGTGGCTTACGGAGAGAAGCGTTACTGACAACACGGGTAAAGCCACCAGATATTGGTCCTGCAGCATTTAACACTGGATAAAAAGGTTGTGTCACTTTTTGCAAGTCAATGTGCAATGTTGTGTCTTTCCCAATAGAGGCTTTTCCAAGCATGTGCAGAGCCGTGAATTGATCGCCATTGATGGTCAATTTAAGAGAGGAGTGATCTTCAAATCTTATATCTGCAACATCCAGTGTCCCTGCTGGGTTTCCAGGGGCTAATGTCCCCAATACCGATGTCGGCCCAAGATGGCCTGTCCCTTGGAGAACAGCCCCTTTTTCAACACATATTTTGCTTTTTGACAGGTCACCATTCACAACCAATGTCCCTTCAGAAACTCGTGTGGGTCCTGAATAGGAGTTATTTCCATTCAAAACAAGAGTACCTGGACCTTGTTTGATCAAGCTGTTTTGTTGATGTCCTGTCATTGAAGAATGGATCGTTGCAACAGCATGAGGAGCAACAGTAAAAGTAGTTGTCGGAGCTTGTAAAAGGAAGCTTGAATTGTTGAGAGAGGTATTCCCGACAAATTCTAAATTCCCAGAGGCTAAAGATAGTTTTCCAAGACCAAAGGGGTTTTCACCAGAAGTTGCGACAACACCTGTGTTTAAATTAGTTGCACCAACATAATTGCCCTTTCCTACAAATGTTAGAGAACCATTGCCAGCTTTTGTCCAACCTCCAGCGCCAGTGAATTGACCTGTCAAAGAGGCATTCAAACCTGAACCGACACTAATTTTAGATGGACCATTGAATACAATGTTATTGCGAAGGGAGATCCCTTGCGCAAGCTGTAAATTTTCTCCATTCAGAGTGATATTTCCTGTCCCCACATCTGCAGGGGAGGCAACTACACGAGTTCTTTCTAAAGCACTGTCAGCATGCAAGGGGGTCGATAAAAGAAGCAGCGAAAGAAGAAGAGGAAATTTTTTTCCTTTTTTCGATTTTTGGACAGTCAATTCTTCCAAGAAACGATGGTTATTCAAGAGGCAGTTTCGCAGTTGTTCAGTATCCATTTCTTTTATTTCCGTTTCTTTTGATCATCAAAATACATAAGTCAATTCAACTTTCCCTTCATTTTCACTGTAGCGATTGCCAAAAGCCCCGCTGTAATTGAAGGTCAAATCCCAGCCTAAAGAGCTGATAAGTCCAAAGCGTAGAGTAGGTCTGACTAAGTTGTGGTTAGGTTTTAATCCCCAGACTGAGAAAACGCAATCGTTTCCAATGAAATTAGCCCTTGTCTTGCCCCCTTGAAAGCGGAACATCCCTAAGTAAGCTAAATCGACTTCAAAGAAGAGCTGTTCACAGTTGATCGTTGTTAGACACCCAAAACCAACTCCAGATTCTGGTCTCAAAAGATCTGCATTTTTTCTGTGGATATTTAGACCCAATACTCCACCATTTTGTTCGTCACAACTGTGTTGGCGGACATAGAGATAATCGACGTCTAGATAAGCCATCAAATAAAATGGAGTATGGTCGATTGTCTGTCTGATCACACCACCTAAGTGGGAAGTATAAGTCTCACCATTTCCAATGAGCTCAACTTTTCTGTCGATAGCTGTGAGAGAACTTGGGTCAAAAGGTGAATCGGGAGAAAAAGCAAACTCTCCAGGAGCTATGTAGATATTTTTAGTGGTATCAGCCCTATGGAATGTGTAGCTACCGTAGGCTTCTAAAATAAGCCAAGGAGAAAACCAAGCTGCTCCTAGATAACCTGTATAACTATCTAGATAACTTGTTGCTTTTCTAGCATGGCTCCATTCGATATTGCTTCTTGCATAAGAGAAACCAGCGCCTGCTAAAACACAAGGTTTTAAAAGATGGTCCAATCCAATTGCAAAGCCATTGAAAGAATCGCTATAGCCACTTTTATCTGGTGTAGATTCAAAGGAATCTTGATGGATTCTCTCTTTGAAATAGGTGACGTAGACAGCATTTGAAAAATCACAATCCCAACTTCTTTCATAGAGATGTTGAGAAAAGACATTTCTAACTTTTTCAGGAACGGCCTCTTCTGCAAATTGGATCACATTGTAGAAAGATGGATCTAACTGACTAAATGCATCTTCAAGCTGGGAGATATTGAGTGTATTTAATGTCTGCAAAACAGCAGTCATCTCTGGAGAAAAGACTGTTGAAGCTTGATCAAAGCAGGCCCCAATATTTTGTAGGTTTCCACTCGGCAACAGATCGGCGAAAGGATCAAAAAATACATCGAGATTGACTGCATTTGGAGCATAGCGGATTTCAACATGTGATCTTCCTCCATGGAAAGAGGCAAATTTGAACCGACCTTCAATATTTCCAGTTGCTTGAAGAAGGGTGTAGTTAGCTGCAGCAATGGGGTTAAGAGAGAGATTCAAATCGACATGTTTATCGATTTTTACATCGCCCAATACCTTAAGACTACCTTGTTGAGCTCCATTTAAAACAAGTTTCAAAGAGGAGTGTGGTTTAAATGTAATATTTTCTGTGGTCAATCGATGGGCATGCAGATCCAATTCACCAGATAGAGCAACAGGAGCATAGATCGCACCAGAACCAAATAACTGAGTTCCTGGCTTGGTTGTTAAAGGACTTGTTAAAGTTCCTTGAATCTCAAGTCTTCCTTCAGAAAGGTGAGTAGGACCTGTAAAGCTATTGACTCCACGGAGAACAAGTGCTCCTTTCCCTTTTTTGGTTAAGCTAGAGTTGCCAATGCCGTGAATTCCACCATCGATGTGAGTTGTACCGTGGTCTGTTTGGATCGTGCTGTCGTTAACAAGCAGCACGTTGTTAGGCAAGTAGGTGTCATCATCTAAAATGAATTGACCCGTTGTATTTAAAACGAGAGGACCTTGCCCAAGTGGTTGATAACCGCTTACTTTCAAGGTACCAGACTCTATAACAGTCGCCCCAAGATAGGTATTGAGCTGATTTTTCTCCTCTTGTAGGGCTGGTTTGCTTTTTCCTATAAACTGTCGGATCCTTTCTGATGGATCTATTTTTTGAGAAATAGAGAAAGGAGCTGCAGGAATAGTGAGAATACCACCACCTGCTAGCGTAAAGCCGTTATCTCCAGAAAGTGGACCAGAAAGAAGGAGAGATGTTTCTACATGGAGATAGGCGGGCTGATGAAATACAACAGGTGTTGTGATAGTCGAAGGGCCTGTTAATCTCAAGTTTCCACCATTGAATACAAGAGGACCTGTTCCAAGTGGATTTTCTCCCGATGTTTTAACAAGTGGGCCTGCAATTTCTACCCCACCCCTATGGGTTACTTTGCCGGTCAGATGAAGTTCTCCAGGACCTCTATAAAAAAGAGAACCAGGCCCATCTATAGAGCCAGAAAATGTTGCCGAAGGGGAAGCAATCGATAAGACACCACCGCGTTGACCTAAACTCATGGGGTTTGTGTAAGACGAACTATCTTCGTACTGAATCACTAATTGACCTTCATCTAAATGAAGAGGGCGATGATTGAGATTATTGGGAGAGGAGACCAACAGAGTTGTTTTATCAACGACAAATTTCCCATTAAAGTCTGATGCATTTAAGTTTGAAAGATCTGTAGAGGTGTTATTCCCTCTTCCTTGGAAATTTATAGTGCCGTTCCCTGTCAAAGTGCTAGTGAGAGCAAAAGAGGAATCTGTTCCATCAGCAAGAGCAATGGTTCCACCTCGCTCTGCAACATAGAACTGTGAAGCAGGAAGTAGAAGACTCTCATTCCACTGTAAAGTTCCACCATTGAACAACACTCTGTTCTTTTGGCCCAAGCTATCACTTTTATCAACAGAAAGGGTGCCGCTGTTGAGGATAAATTCGCCTTGATAGTCCATGCTAGAGGCATGGAGATTAAGCTGACCTCCTGCGCCTTCTAGAATAATAGAGTGACCCCCTTCAAATGTAGCTGTTACATCGCTAACACTATTGGAAGCTAAATGGATTGTAAGGGGAGCCATCAATGTAAAACGGTCGTTGCCGTAGCTTCCGTTTTCGGAGAAGAAAAGATCTCCTTGGTTTTGGAGAGTGAATGTGTTGCTACCGAAAGGGTTTATTCCTGACGATTGAACAGCACCTCCATTAACAATAAGGCCACCTGTCCAACTATTTTGTTCTGTAGGATGAAGAGCAAGTATTCCAGGTCCATTAAATACAAGAGGAGCGCTGCCACTGATTTGACCTGCTAATGTTGCCGTTGCCTTTTGATCTGGCACCCAAATTTGGGAAATGCTTCCACCCTCTTCTGTCAATTGAATATTGTTTGGAAGGTAGCTATTTGCAACAAGTTCGAGGCATCCCCCTTTAAAAGCGAGAGATCCATAACCAAGGGGTCTCGTGCCTGATGTTCTTAAAGCGCCTTCATAAATTTCAAATCCACCTGCAAAGTCGGCTGCTGCTTGATTTGCAAGAATAAGACGGCATGAAGGGTCTTTTCCTTTGTAAATGAACTTTCCTGAACCGACCAAAGGTCCACTGAGCACATTAATTGTAGAACTATCCGTCGAAACAATTGTGTCTTGCGAAATTTGGAAAGGGGTGGTGTAGGTATTATTTCCTGATAGATGAGTTATCGAAGGGGTAGGATCTGTTTCAGCTAGAAGAGATGTTGTCGTCAGACAAAGAAGTGTAAGGAGGGCAAGCCCTCCTTTTTTTTTCGTGAGTTGGCACGGAGCGTCACAGCCTAGGAGAACCGCGATGTCGTAAGGTCGATGAGGTCTTCCCGAAAGGATTTTTTGTTTGCGCATAAATTAAAATAGGTAAGTGAGTTCCAGTTGTCCGCCGTTACTAACGTAGTGAGATCCAAAAGTTCCGAAGTAATTGAGAGAGAGGTTAAGCCCATAAAGAGTAGAGACACCCACCTCAACATTTGTGCTGACAAGATTTTGTTGAGGGAAAAGACCATAGACTTTGAATTGGCATGTATTTCCAACAAATCTAGCTTGAGTCCCTTTTCCTGTAAAACGGCACTCTCTGACATAACTGATGGTTGTATTGGCAAAAAGGGTTGCATTTGGAACAGAGGTGACAAATTCAGCACCAAGTCCAATTTCAGGACGTAAAAGATCGCTTGATTTACCGGTCATGGCAAGATCCAAAACACCACCACGTTTTTCTTGGAAGCCATTTAAACCAACAATGAAGTAATCCAAATTTGCAAATGAGAGAAGAGAAACTCCCCAAGAAAGCGGATAAGCATACTGACCTCCTAAATGGAAAGTACCGCTGTTTGCTTCACTTGTTTGAGCAAGTTTTCTATCAATAGGAGTTTGGAATAACTCAAATGGAATAGGGCTGTTAATTGGTGGAGTCACTAAATTTGTCGGAGAGACATAGATTTTTCTCGATCCATTCGCACTGTGATAGGTATAGCTCATGAAACCATCAACGGAGAGATTTGGAGTAAACCAAGTGGCACCTACAAATCCTGTATAGCTTTTTACAGAGGCAAGCGCTTTGGCTTGATTCCAATGGACAGCACTATGTCCATAAGAAAAACCACCTGTTACCAATATTTGATCTAATGCCCAAACATCTATACCGGAGACAAATCCTGATAAGTGGTTGTCATAACCACTTTCGCCAACGCAAGAGCCAAGTTTATGTTGATGGATGCTTTCACCAAAACCTGTTCCCCAGACGCCCCAATTTGCATCGTGTTCAAAACGTCTATTTTGAGCATGAGCTGTATAGATAGCTCTTACACGATAGGCAGCCGATTCTTGAACATAAGCCAAAGCATTGTAAAAGGCTGGATCAAATTGAGAAAAAGCTGAAACGTAAGCTGGAACAGTTAAAAGGTTCAATACAGCATTCACTGCAGTAAGATCGGCAGAAGGGGGCAGTTCTTGGTAACAATTTGCAATAGCTAACAAATTGCAGTTTGTAAAAATTTCGCTCGGATCTGTTTGGCTAACAGTCAGGAAGAGTGCATTGTTTCTTTCCGCCAGAGTGACAGGGAACATTGCAGAGCCCGAATAGCCTAAGATAAAGGATTTTCCATCCATTTTTCCTGTGGCGATCTTGTAAGTTTCTGGCAAGAACGGATCAAGATAAGGATTTAAAGTGACATAGCCTTCAACAACAATTTTATCTGCCTGTAGCTGGCTTGTGCCCTCTTTTTGACAGCGAGGGTTGAAGAGAGAGCCATCTTTAAATACCACGTTATTAGCTGTTAAAGTGCCGACCCCTTCACCTGGTTCTAATGTGCCATATACTTTAACTTTATCAACGCGGCCTGTACCCGATAACACTGTATGTTTATTGACCTTTATATTGCTTGAGGGGAGAGAGCCATTAACAACAAGTCTACCTTCAGCAATCTCTGTTTCTCCTGTCAACGTATTGTCTCCGGCTAGACGGAGAGTTCCTGCTCCACGTTTAGTGAAGTTCCCAGATCCAGAAAGGATGCCTTTCAATGTGCTGTTTGTATGTTCATGCACATGGATAGAACCTTTTGTCAAAAATTCAAGAGGGGTGTGAAGGGTCGAATTTTTTGCTAATTCCAGCTCACCGCCATCGAACAAAAACCGACCAAGACCAAGAGAACGGTCTCCAGCTACTTGTAGACGTCCTTTTGTCAATGTCGTACCACCAGAATAGCTATTGTCACCTGTTAAAATGACGGTACCTGCAGTTTTAAGAGTCAAAGCACCAGTTCCCGAAATAGGGCCAGAAAAAGTAGCGATGAAATTTTTGTCAGAGAGGATAGCTCCGTTCGACTTCAGTTCGACTGGATTAATAATATCAGTGTTGTGAACCAGCTCAAAATCGCCACCGTTGAAAGAGAGCAATCCTGTACCTAAAGGATTAACCCCTCCAACTTGAACCCTTCCTTTATCTAATGAGGTAGGACCAGTGTAATAGTTTTGGCCGATCATCCGCACGGTTCCTGGACCTGCGAAAACAAGACCTCCAGGGCCACTGATCACGCCTGCAATAGTATTAACAGTCCCATTTTCTGCTGTGATTTTTGAAATGGATTGAAGAGAGATGGGTTGTTGGTAAATGGCGCTATTTCCTGCTAAATGTAAACCAGCCTCATTGCTGAAGGTAAGAGTGCCTTTACCTAATTGGTGTGCCTGATCAGAAATGAGAGTCGCTTCTGAAATGTGCAAGCCTGAGAACCACCCATTATTATTTGCAGTTAATTCAAAATTGCCGGGGCCACTTAAATAAAGGGCGCCAAGTCCACGGATTGCTCCGCTTAAAGTATTAGTTTCTCCAACAGTTGGTGAGACGATGTGTCCATCGGTTTGTAGGTCGATCTTGTTTGCATAATTGGCAGCTTTTGCGAGATTCAAAGTCGCAATTTTACCTTTTTCATGCTGTGCAAAAACAACTTTTCCTTGGCCCAGAGAACCATTGTCTGTGATCAATAAAGTTGATCCTTTCAACGTGGTGTTTGCATGGCTTGCAGGAGCTGTAATGGCTAAAACGGATTCTGTTTCACCCGTCCCAACAACTGCTAAATGTCCAGATCCTGTGATGGTGCTTTGAATGGTAGAGAGACCAACAGGAATGTGAAGAGTTGCATATCCATCTAAAGTGAAAAGACGATCTGAAAAAGTGATAGGAGAAGTGATGTAGAGGTCACCTCCATCAGCAGCAAATGAGAGGTGAGCTCCGGCAGCTCCAAGGTTTTGATCTTTATTCACAATGACAGTTGAACCATCAAGAGTCAGCCCTTGTTGTATGTTAGCATTTGTCAATTGGACAGAACCAGGGCCCCTGAAAGTGACTGCATCCCCTGAAATCACACCTGAAATTGTGCTTGAACTATTTTTATTCAAAGAAATGGTCCGATTGCCTTCTAAGACAAAATCGTTGTTGTATTTTCCATTGTCTTTAAAGAGATGAGAACCCCCTACATGATGGACAGGGCCCGTTCCTAAAGGAGCATTTCCTGATGTCGCAAGAGTACCATTTCTTAAAGTTGTGCCACCTGTATAGGAGTTTTCTCCTCTGATATCCAGTGTGCCTTCTGGACTGTCATATGAGATGCCTCCTACGCCAGAGATAAGGCCTGAAAATTGAGCCGAGCTATCTTTTTCAACAGCAATGACAGCTGAGGCTTGTTCTAACAAAATAGCATTAGTGAAAGAACTTTCACCTGTTGTTTTTAGGGCACCACCTTTGAAGGCAATACTGTTTTTGCCTAAAGGGTTTTTACCTTCCACATGAAGAGTTGTGGCACCTTCTAAAGAAGTTGTCCCTTCAAACGCAAAAGCATGTTGAAGATCGAGTGTTCCTGATCCTTTTATAGAGAGAGGAGCAGCTCCTGTAAGTTCAATCAAAGAGGCATGGCCATTGACTTGAATGGAGTTGTCTCCGCTGTTTGAGAGGATAGGATTTGAATAAGACCCATCAGCCATCAATGAAAGAGTCGCGTCTTGAAGAGTGACCAATCCTTGCCCTAGTTGATGATCAGCTGATGCTTCTACAGTGATATTTTCAACAATCCAGCCACTTTTCATGCTGCTATTATTTCCACCTAGAGTAAGGACCCCGTCGGTGCCCTTTACATGCAGCTTTCCACCTGCTCCAAAAAGTGTTCCATTCCACGCAACAGTGTTTGTTCCGATGTCGATGGTATTTGTTTGTGGCCCCATCTTCACTTTGTTTGCAAAAGTGCCACTTCCATCGATAGTGAGAGAACTATTTTCTAAATGGAGAGTGCTGTTTCCAAGGTTTGTTGGATTTTGCACATGCAAAGCTCCGGAAGGGACAGTTAGCTTTCCTTCGTAATCACTATTATTGCCTGTTAAAGATACAGCCCCTCCACCAGCGAATGTCAAAGCACCAGAACCTTTTTGGATAGATCCTGAGACAGTGTATGGAGAAGAAGAGGTGATTGTAGTGTCTTGATCCGGGATCAAACGGTTAGCTAAAAGAGACTCTCCTTTGATGTGGACAGCTCCACCTTCTAGCTCTAGTGAACCAGAACCAAAAGGTTGGTGTCCGGAACCGACAAGTATTCCAGAATCAAGTGTCATTGTCCCCACAAACTGTGGATTTGAGCTGTTAATGCGAAGAGAGCCATCTCCTGAGACTACAAGCTTAGTTGTGGCATCTCCAGCCACAGTTTTTGTAATGGCATTTTCAGTGAAAGCATCTGTTACAATTGTGGTAGTAGAATGTGCACCCAGCACAAGAGAGTTATCTAACGATGTTTGAGAAACAAGGTGAACGGTAGCCGTTTGATTTTGGGCTACGGTGAGGGGGATACTGTTTAAAGGATTATTGCCAGTAACGTTTAAGAAGATGCCCTCTTGCAGAGTGACAGAACCATTTAGTTGATTTTGACTGCTCTTGATGGCGATTTCACCAGGACCTGCTAAAGATAAAGCACCATTTCCTTCAAATCGAGTCGTAGGAGCAAATGTTGAAACAGTTCCGGAATTTGCAATAATTTTAGAGGTGCCCTCGATAACAACCTTTTCGTTTTTAAGCTGGGTATTTCCGAGCATCTCTAATGTTCCATCGCGGAGCGTAAGTTCTCCAACGCCAAGAGGTGTGTTGCCAGATGTTTGTAGTGGAGCATTAGCAATAGTAAATGAACCCGTAAGACCACTATTATTTTTTGCAGGAATAACAGCGAGCTGACCCCCAGAAGAGCTATAGGAAATGTTGGTTCCCCCTTCTATAGATCCAGTGATTTTATTTTGACCAGAGTTTGCTTCTAAAACCACATTTTGACTTGTGGCTTTAATAGGAGAATCAATTGTTGTCGATTGAAGCTGAAGGGTAGAGCTATCTGTATTAGAAGCGAGGTGAAGTGTCCCTTTTGTCCCTATAGGGTTATTTCCAGAGAGATTAAGAACAGCAACATCAGCTATCACATGCCCATCAAATATAGTTTCTGGGTGTGAAACTAATGCAACTTTTTCACTCTTTAGCTTGACTTGACCTTCGCCAGATATTGGACCGCTAAAACTTGAATCTTTTGGCGCTACGATGGTTGCATTCCCACTGACATGGAAAGAACGAGAGGCGTCGACTTTATTTTCGTAGATCAAAGAGGAAGTTGTTCCCTCTACAAAGTGGATAGGACCGGATCCAAATACATTATCATTTACAGCGGTGATCTGATTGTTGCCTACCACTGTTCCGCCAGAATAGGTGCTTGGAGTGGATGAGCGGAAATGGACTGTCCCTTCTTCAAGCACAAGTGTGCCTGGCACATCTCCATCTTGAATAAGACTTGGTGTATTAAGAGTAAGCGTTCCTGTTGGAGCAAGGACCCCTTTTTCAGAGATCGTGATGACACGAGAAGAGACACTATCTGCACCCGTCTGAAGGGTGCCATTTTTGATTTCGATGCGGTTAGTTAAAGCTCCTAAAGAGGCATCACTTGTTGTGATAACTTTTGCTTTAGAACCAATCAAAAGATTGCCTGTATGAGAACTTTTATCTGCAGTCAGGTGTAGAGTTTTTCCTGAACCGGTGACATTCAATCCGCCAGTTTTTGCTGAACCCTGATCTCCATCAAGATGCAAGGCCATATCTTTTGTGGCCATCTTGACATTAAGGGTAGAGCCATTTTTAAGGAAAACGTCAGCGCCTTGTGTTCCACCTTTTTCTACATGAAAATCGCTGATGGTAAGGGTGGTGGAATTTTCTTGCGGAGCTTTAGTGTCGACGACAAGGACATTTGAACTTCCATTTGTTGGAGCAAAGTTTTTGAGGGTGACATTGCTTAGTTCTAAGTTATGTTGTTGAGCACCTAATGAAAATTGATTGCGTCCATCGATCACTGCAGGAGCACTTCCTCTTCCAATGATCTCTACCCCTTTTGCAGAGATAGGTGGAAGAGAGCTTCTGAGCTGAATAGGTTCAGAAGTTGTGATGGCGATTGTGTGAGGGCCAGGTTCTTTATTGATCCTTCTAATAGCATCGCGAAGCGTCCCTTTTTTAGGAGCCTCTTTTGCCGCTTCTGAGTAGTCACCAGCATCATTTACAACAAAATGTGTTGAATGCGCTTCATAAGGTAAGGTAAGTGCTAGAAGTGTCAATAAGAGAGGACTGCTTTTTGCCGAATGGCCAAAAAGATCTCTTAGAAATAGTTTAGGAGCTTTTTTCTTTTGGCATTTTTTTTCGATCTGTTTGCCCATTTTCCCCAAATCCTGATAACTGAATGAAGTGGAGAATAGGCCATCCCCCTTTTTTTTCACATATTTTTGCGACACTTATTTTTTCATTGAAACAAAGAAAAATGGGACGGCCTTTTGTCATTGTTTTGATAAACGAATGAAATAGAAAAGAGTTGTAGTTATTCGGTTGAAGAGGTCTTTGGTAAACGGATTATCAGTTTTTAAAAAGGTGATGTTTTTAAAACAGTAGAAATATCCACAGTTTTATCATCTTTTGTTTTCATCTCAATAAGGACAAGTAAAAGTCGAATCTGAGAATTTAAATCGTTCGCTTTGATGGCATCGTCATATAGTTTGCCAAACATCTCTGTCGTTTTGATCTGTTTTGAAAGGGCGTTTGTATCGCCTTTGAATGTTTGGATATCTGCAAGAGTAATAGAAATAGGTGAACTTAGGATGGGAGATGTCATATCAGTTACTCTTTGCTTTTTTGGATATCGGTCACAAATAAGAGGCAAGTTCTTAAAGTTACTTGAGGTTTTGAGGTCATAGCTTTTTGAACTCGAGAATTTTTGTTTCAAAAACAGATCCTACACCAAATCGCTATTTGTTTAGTGTATGAGTTTAGATTGGCTTTTTAGCGTCGTTAAAACTTAATGCAAATAAGTGGATTTTAAATATTTAACCACAGAGAACACAGAGAGCACAGAGGGGTTACAAAAGGAAATTAGCTTTTTCATGAAGGCATTTCATGTTTTTTTAATTCCTCTCTGTGTCCTCTGTGCCTCTGTGGTTGATGCTAAAAATAAATGTTCACGAAAAAAATAATCACGCACAGAAGTTTAGATTGGCTTTTTAGCGTCGTTAAAATTTACTGCAAAGTAGTGAATTTTGAATATTTAACCACAGAGAACACAGAGAGCACAGAGGGGTTACAAAAGGAAATTAGCTTTTTCATGAAGGCATTTCATGTTTTTTTAATTCCTCTCTGTGCCCTCTGTGCCTCTGTGGTTGATGCTGAAAATAAAATATTCACGAAAAAATAATCGAATATCCTCTATCAGAAGGCGAAATTAATATTGAAGGCCTTCAAAGAGTTAAATCAATCTTGTTAGATGCTGCATATAACGCAAAGAAAAAATATGGTTTATCCATTTTTATCCAGAATATTAGTACATGAAAGTTATCTAATTTTTTCAAAGAACTGCTCGAGCATGATATAGGTGTGCTCGAGTTGGTCTAGGAAGGATTTATCTTTTAGATGTTCGATTGAGAAAGTGTCTGGGTAATACTTTTTGATAAGTTCAGATAAAAGATTAGCGCGTGTAGGGTCCATCCAAAAACGGTTTGGAATGGTTTTGATTTCTAAATTGTTAAGCAGAAGTCTTAAACGAAGGCAAGCTGGTCCACCACCATTTTTCATGCTCTCATTTAAAGAGATGTAACGAACTTGAGAAAAATAGGGGAGTTTTTCTATGTACTTTTTGACTTCAGCGTTGTCTGCACAATCTTGTGGGGCTAAAAGTGCCCGTTTACCCAGAGGCAAAGATAAAATTTGTGAATTGAAAAAGTAGGTTTTAACAGCTACGTCTAAAGGAATTTCACTCTCTTTAACAACGTGGAGCGTCAGATGTTGTTGGTAAAGATCGAAGTAAGTAGATGCAATCAGGTCTAGTGCTTTTTTGTCTTTGAAAGCTTTTTCATGGGTCAAAAAGAGATTTGTGTGCCCAACGCTGATGACGTCATTGTGAAAGACCCCATGATCGATAGCTTCGGGATTTTGTTCTAAAATCAATACACGTTCATGAGGTAAGTGATGAAGTCTTGCGACTGCTTGAGAAGCTAAAACCGATTGCCGTGCAGGATATTTTTGTGTCTGATCCCCATAAACAAAAAGATGTAGTCCTTGTGTATCGTGAGAGGGGGCAAGGCGTGTATGGTTAGCAGCTCCTTCATCAAATAGCTGTCTAACTGAGGGGAGAGCTGCATGGAGAACAAAATAATCTGGGTGATTTAAAAGCTGTTGGAAGGCCCGCGTGGTGTCTAAAACTTCCAGATGGCGATGAAGATTTGACCCAAGATTTGCAGGTGTGATGTGGTGCTTTGAATCTGTGCTGTCTAAAGAAGGGGTTGAAGTGGCTGCATTAGCAGTCCACATATAGGAAGAGGAAAAGGCTGCTAGTAATAGATCGGGACATTGATCATAAGCTGCTTGAATGGTATCAAGTCCAACTCTTTTTAAAAATGAAATAACAGGCCTTTTTTGTGGGGGAAAAAAGAGCTGAGGAGTTCCTAACTCCAGGACAGCTTTCATTTTTTCTATCCCTTGTAGGGCTGCTTTTTTGGGTGAAGATAGCGCCCCTTTATGCTCCATTGAGGCGATATTACCCAGGGCAAGACCGGCAAAATGGTGGGTGGGGCCCACAAGAGTGTCGAGTTGTACCTCTGTATACATATATGCAACCTACTACAATTTTTATATTTTACGAGAGTTTTTAGAGGTCTTACGCTAAATGTTAAGTTCAATTGCTTAAAATCCTAACATTGTTTGGTTTAAGATGATGAAATGATTAGATGTTTATTTTTAAATTAATTTATAATCAATGTTTGATTGGGATATTATATGTCAAATAGCATAGTTACTTTAAATCGCGAGTTTAATCTTTATTTACTAACCTATTCGATGTATCCGCAGGAACAACTGACTGCTGTTGATACAAAGTTAGTGCAAATCTTTAGGCAGCTGCCACCTTATGAGAGATGTTTGATTGCAGCGAATAGAAAATTCGATTACCCACCATTTTTAAATCAAGAGATCAATCGTAGTATTAGTATTATAACTAATCTTTTTGATGGTGTTATTGTATTCATCGATGTTGAAAAGTACTTTAAGTCACCTGAGGATTGTTTAAATTATGCAGCAGTTATGGTCTCTAATACTGGGAACTTAACGTATGAATTGATGTCTTGCGATCCTGCTGATCCTTCAAAATGTTTAGAAGAGAGGATCATTAACCGCCTCTATCAAAAATGGGAACAAGATCGAACTGCAGATTTTAGGTTATCACAATTTTTTTTGAAAAAACCTGCGTCACAATTAGGAAAGCTTTTTTATTCAGTCAATTATAAAAAACTTACTGAGCCAGTTACTTATCCTGAAGAATTGAATATCATTGAGCAGCTTGGGAGGGCCTTACTTTTTTTCCAAGAAGAAGGTATTACCTTTATGGATATCGTGCCTCTAAATGTTGTTTATTGGAACGGTCTCGCCATTTTTTGGAATTTTAACAATACCATGCAAATCCCTCGAACAGGGGGACATTTCAATGATAGGACATGCATCGAAGATTTTGATCAAGCGCTTGCAGATATCTCCACTATCTCTTTCCCTCAATTCGTGAGTCTTGGGGATAGACAGGTTATCCAAAGAGTCTTCGAAACAATCAAAATAGCAAAAAAAGAAAGGACTAAAAATGAACGTTTAAATATTTTTTTTGATTATATAAAAAAAATGCAATCCTACCTTTTTGGTATTTTTATGCTCTCCCGTTTGTCAAGATTACATCCACGTGAGTTTATATTAGAAGGTGTAAACGGCTTTCCAATATTTAATTGGAAATTAATTGAACAAAGAGGGGTGCCTGATTCGATATTGGATATCATAAAAAGAATGGTTCGTTCACATCTAAAAGAACGTCTAGAGTTGTCAGCAGCTATGGAGCTTTTTATGATGGCAAAATCTCGCCTAAATTCTCTTATTTAAATTCTCCTAAAAACGGGTGTGAAGAGATGAAATATTCTCAATTCATTCACACTCTGTCAGTAACGTGAAATAATTGGATGTTTTTTTTGAACGCCATTTATATTAATTGTTTTCATGGAGTTTTGTCATGGCAGCTAATCTCAATCCTTTAGAGCGTTTGAGTTTTTATTTCCAATCCTACCGAGATGGCTCCCCAACAGAGAAAATACATGCACAGACTGCAGCTCTGAGTTGTTTTAATGAGCTAGAGCCTTTTGAGAGGTGTTGGATTGCAGCATCCTATAGCAAAAATGGTCTTCCCCCCGCTTTAAATAGAGAAATTGAACGAACAATCCTTGTTGTAAGTGACCATTTTGGAGCTTCTAGCGCCTTTATTGAAACTCAAAATTCCAAATGGTTAAGAGGTGGTCATTTGGTATATTCTGCTGTTACTAAATCTCCATTGGGTAAATTAACATGTGAATATGTGTCTTTCGGCTTTGTTTCGCCTTCAAAAGTATTGGAAGAAAGGCTTGTAAAGCGGATGCATCTGACATTGAAAAAAGAATATAAACATCCACCTGCTATCTTTGGTCTGCAAGGACCTTCTTATGGTGCAGAGAAGATATTTTATACGATTCATTCTGAAAGCCTTGTTACTAATACTATTTTTCCCCAAAAGTTAGAATGGGTCGAACAACTTTTTGATGCTTTAATTTTTTTGCAACTTGACGGTGTTGCATACACGCAGATTACGCCCCAGAATATCTTTTTTAGAGATGGAAAAGTTTTTTTTGGAGATTTTAAAAATGTTGTGCAGATTCCTCAAACAACAGAACATTTTACAGATGAAGAATTGCTAAAAGATTGTGATCTTTCTATTCAATTAATCGGTTCAATCCTTCTGCCTCCATTTGTAGATACAGCTGAAGCTGAAGCTATTCAAGAGCAGTTTGCAAGCATTAAAAAAGCGAAGAAATCTTTAGTGAAAACTCTTCGACAATATGCTTTTTTTAATGATATAAAAAAGCTACAAGTCTCTCTTTTTGGTATTTTTATTCTCTCATTTCTATCAGGTCTTGATCCCGATTTTTTTATAACAAGACATATAAATGGTCGTATGTCTTTTGATTGGGAAAAAATTCAAAAAAGCAAATTGTCTGCTGAGTTATTAGAGGTTTTAAAACAGATGGTCTGCTCAAATCCAAGAGATCGTATCGACTTAGCATTGGCAAAAAGCCTTTTTATGCAGGCGAAATCTCATTAAATATCTCATTTACAATATTAACCACAGAGAACACAAAGAGAAGCGCGAAAAGTCCTTCATGGACCAACTAAAGCCTAAGTTGAACTTTTACAACTCCTATGTGTTCTCTGTGGTTGATCTACTCTTTTAGATTCCGCTTTATGAATGCAAAACTTCATAAATGTCTTATTTATAATATTAACCATATAGAACACAGAGAGAAATTAAAAGCATGAAAAGTTCTTCACGAACTAGCTAAAGTCTAAATTGAACTTTTACAACTCCTATGTGTTCTCTGTGGTTGATCTACTCTTTTAGATTCTGCTTTATGAATGCAAAACTTCATAAATGTCTTATTTATAATATTAACCACAGAGAACACAGAGGGCAC
>Ga0153954_1000185_pt1 | contig 57003 bp, 37 predicted proteins | sample TSFL038MetaG_FD_102277 | JGI IMG/M metagenome (GOLD analysis project Ga0153954, IMG submission 102277) | Attine ant fungus gardens microbial communities from Florida, USA - TSFL038 MetaG | ecosystem: Host-associated > Fungi > Mycelium > Unclassified | place: USA: Florida, Wekiwa Springs State...
GACCTGAAGAACCCACAAGTTTAAAGTGAGTGCCGACTCGACCCTGAGCTGGATCGGCCGTATAGTAAGGTATTCGACCGCCCCCGCCGGCCAATTTGGGCCCGGTTAGAGGTTACCCGCCCAACGAAAACCTGGAAGCCTCGCGCCGATGAAAATCGAGACGAATTCCGCTCCAGTCGAGGTGCCGTTCGCCCCCTCGTTCGTGCACCGACTGCGCTTTACGCACGATCTTTTCGGTGCCGATCAGCATGTTCTCGCCGAGGTCCTGGAACCTTCGGAGGGACTCAAAGCTCGAGTCCAGTTCTGGGCCGACGAACATGTCGCGAACGCGTTGCCTCATCTTCGCCCCTGGTTGAAGACCTTCGCCTCGGCGAACGCGAACCGGATCGATCTCACCGGCAACCTTCAAGTTGTGCCGGGAGGAGAGGCGGTCAAAAACGATATCCACATCCTTGAGAGGATGCTCAAGGTCTTTCATGCCGCGAAGCTCGATCGCCGGAGCTACGTGGTCGTGATTGGCGGCGGCGCGGTGCTCGATGCCGTCGGCTTCGCCGCCGCGATCGCACACCGAGGGCTCAGGCTGGTCCGACTGCCAACGACCACTCTAGCCCAGGCCGATTCGGGCGTGGGCGTCAAAAACGGGGTCAACCTGTTCGGCAAGAAGAACTGGCTCGGGTCGTTCGCCACCCCTTGGGCCGTGATCAATGATTCCTCGCTCCTCACCACGCTTCCCGACCGTGACTTCATTTGCGGCTTCTCGGAAGCGGTGAAGGTCTCGCTCTTGAAAGATCCGGCGATGTTCGCGGAGCTCTGCCAGGTCGCCTCTCGGATCCGGGACCGGGACTTCTCCGTCGCCCTTCCGATCATCCGCGCCTCGGCGGAATGGCACCGACGACACATCACCCAGGGGGGTGATCCGTTCGAGTCGCTCGAGGCCAGACCGCTCGACTTCGGCCACTGGTCGGCACACAAGCTAGAATCGATGACGGACTTCCAGCTTCGCCACGGCGAGGCCGTCGCCATCGGTGTCGCGATCGACTGCCTTTACTCGGCACTGGCTCTCGGTCTCCCGCAAGAGGTTGCCGAGCAGGTCTTGCGTTGCCTCACCGACCTCGGGTTCTCGCTCGGCCATACCGTGCTCGCCGACAGCGAGAGTCTCTATCGCGGGTTGGAGGAATTCCGCCAACACCTCGGTGGTCGCTTGACTCTGACGATGCTCCGAGGAGTAGGCTCACCGGTGGATGTTCACGAGATCAACTGGTCACTCATGCGAAAAGCCATCGCCCGGCTCACGATCTCGCACACGCCGCAAACCGGCCGGGATTCGTTCGCAGTCGATAGTGCCTCATCCGACTGCACCTTCGCGGAGCCCGCAGAGTGACGCGAGGGACCAAGTGGTTCGTCCACCAAGTTGCTTTCCCGTACGGCGGGCACTGCCCACCAATCTCATGGGTTCGACCGGGGTTCAATCCCTGGTGGGCAATGCCCACCCTACAAGAAAGGGACTTGCCGGACGCTCCACGAGCGATCACGGAAAACTCGGCTTCCACCTTTTGAAATCCGAACACGAAAGAGTGGAAGTCGAGGGTACATTGCCATCCCCGGGTGAGTACGGATATCATGGCCACAGATTAAGTTAGCATGCTCGCGTTCGCCCTGATTTGACATTCCTTCCTGACTGTCTCGCCGTTTTGGTCATTCACGACATCATTTGTTACCATCCAAGGTAACTGCGTGCCACCATCGAAGGGAGAGGACGCATGGTCGATCAGCTCCATGGGATGGACCGGAGTGACCGGAAACGGATTCGCTCTCGGGTTCGCTCGACCCTCGCCGTGCTCGGGATCGTTGCTGGACTCGCCGCAACCTCGCGAACCAGCTTCGCGGCGGAGGGGGAAGCGGTCGACTTCAATCGCGACATTCGCCCGATCCTCTCGGGCAAGTGCTTCACCTGCCACGGTCCGGACGAACCTCGGCGCAAGGCCGGGCTCCGCCTCGACAATCCAGAGAGCACGTTCGGAGTTACGAAGACCGGTAATCGTGCGGTGGTGCCCGGAAACCTGGAGGAGAGCGAGCTTTACCAGCGGATTATCTCCGACGATGATTCGGAGCGAATGCCTCCCCTGAAGGATGGGAAGCCCCTCACCGCGGACGAAATCGCCCGGTTGAAAGCCTGGATCGAACAGGGAGCGGACTATCGCCGCCATTGGTCGTTCGTGGCCCCGGTCCGTCCCGCCGCACCACAGGCTCGAAACCCAGCCTGGCGACGGAATTCGATCGACGACTTCGTGGATGCCCGCCTGGCCCGCGAAACGCTCCAACCCGCGCCAGAAGCGGACAAGACGACCCTCCTCCGCCGCCTCAGCCTCGACCTCATTGGCCTCCCTCCCACCGTCGCCGAGGTCGATGCGTTCCTTGCCGATTCCAGTCCTGAGGCCTACCAAAAGCAGGTGGACCGCCTGCTGGATTCGCCCCATTACGGGGAACGTTGGGCACGAATCTGGCTCGACGCCGCTCGCTACGCCGATTCCGACGGCTACGAAAAAGACAAGTTACGGCAGGTCTGGTTCTACCGCGACTGGGTGATCCGAGCCTTGAACCAGGACTTGCCCTACAACCGGTTTATCGTGGACCAACTCGCCGGCGACCTGCTGCCCAATCCGACCCAGGACCAGATCGTCGCCACGGGTTTTTTACGAAACTCGATGATCAATGAGGAGGGAGGCGTCGACCCCGAGCAATTCCGCATGGAGGCGATGTTCGACCGCATGGAGGCCATCGGCAAAGGGGTCCTCGGCCTGACCATCCAATGCGCTCAGTGTCATAGTCACAAGTATGATCCACTGACGCAAGAAGAATATTACAAGATGTTCGCGTTCTTGAACGACACGCACGAGGCGAACGTCGCGGTCTACACACCGGAACAATTGGAACAACGCGCGAACATCTTCCGACAGATCGGAGAAATCGAAGCCGACCTTCGCCATCGCCATCCCGATTGGGAAACGCGCATGGCGGAATGGGAGTCGAAGGTCTCCACGGATCAACCCGAATGGACCGTGGTTCGCCCTTCGGTGGACGACATCTCCACCGGCGGCCAGAAGTATTTCTCGCGTGAGGATGGATCGCTGCTCGCGCAAGGGTATGCTCCGACAAAGCACACCGTCCAGCTCAAGGTAAAGACGGACCTCAAAGACATTCGGGCCTTCCGGCTCGAGTTGCTCAACGATCCCGACTTGCCGATGGGTGGCCCCGGCAGATCGATCCTGGGGACCGCGGCCCTCACGGACATCGAAATCACCGCAGCCCCTGCCGACGCCCCGACGAAGGTTGCTCACGTCAAACTCGTGAAGGCGACTGCGGACGTCAATCCGCCGGAAACCGAATTGGCCCCCATTTTCGACGACAAGAGTGATCGTCAACGAATCACGGGCCCCGTGGCCTTCGCCATCGACGGGAAGGATGAAACCGCCTGGGGAATCGATATCGGTCCCGGACGCAGGAATCAGGCGCGCAAAGCGGTCTTCGCCGCCGAACAGCCGATCAGCCATCCCTCCGGCACCATCCTGACCTTCTACTTGCGGCAGAACCACGGCGGTTGGAACAGCGACGATAACCAGAGTTACAACCTGGGACGCTTCCGACTCTCGATCACCTCGGCAGCAAAGGCCGAGGCCGACCCACTGCCGAAGCGAGTGCGTGAGATCCTGGCGATTCCCCGAACACAGCGCACGGAAGGTCAGAACTCGGCCGTCTTCGGCTACTGGCGCACGACCGTGCCCGAGTGGAAGGAAGCGAATAACAAGATTGAAGCCCTCTGGTTAAAACATCCCGAGGGCTCATCACAGCTCGTGCTTCAATCGCGCGAAATGCATCGCGAGACCCATCTGCTCAAACGAGGGGACTTCCTCAAGCCCGAGCAGACCGTTGGTCCGGGCGTTCCCTCCTTCCTGAATCCGATGGCCAGCGACGCCCCCAAGAATCGGCTCGGGTTTGCCGAATGGATCGTCGACCGCAAGGCCCCGACGACCGCTCGGTCGTTGGTGAATCGGGTCTGGCAGACCTACTTCGGTACGGGGCTTGTCAGCACGAGTGAGGACCTGGGATCGCAGAGTGAAACGCCCTCGCACCCGGAACTGCTCGACTGGCTGGCGGTCGATTTCATGGATCAAGGTTGGAGTTTGAAACGGCTCCACGGTCTCATCGTGAACTCGGCGACCTATCGTCAGTCTTCGCGAGTGACCCCCGAATTGGCCGCTCGCGACCCTTATAACCGGCTGCTCGCTCGGGGGCCTCGCTTCCGCGTCGACGCCGAGGTGGTTCGCGACATCGCCCTGGCTGCGAGTGGTTTACTAAACGCCAAGGTGGGGGGACCGAGTGTCTTCCCCCCTGCCCCAGAGTTTCTCTTCCAGCCGCCCGCCAGTTATGGGCCGAAGGTTTGGCACGAAGCCAAAGGAGAGGACCGCTATCGCCGGGCGCTCTACACGTTCCGCTACCGCTCGGTCCCCTACCCGGCCCTTCAGAGTTTCGACGCACCCAACGGCGATTTCTCATGTGTGCGGAGGACGCGTTCGAACACGCCACTCCAGGCGCTGACGACCCTGAACGAGCCACTTTTCCTCGAGTGTGCGCGAGCGCTGGCGCTGCGGACGCTCCAAGATGAGGCTTGTTGCGACCACGATCGCTTGACCCTCGCCTTCCGACGCTGCGTGTCGAGGCCGCCGACCGACGCAGAGGCGTCGGTGCTTCTCGCGCTCCTTGAGAAGCAGACCGAGCGGTTCCGATCCGGCAACCTCAAGCCCTGGGAGTTGGCCACGGCCACCCCGGAGAAGCCCCCCGTCCTGCCCGAGGGGAAAACCCCTGCGGACCTGGCGGCATGGACAGCCGTTTCGCGTGTTTTGCTGAACCTCGACGAAACGATTACCAAGGAATGAGGCCCCAGCCATGAACTGTCAGGATCATTACTATCGCCAGGCCGACCCCAGGTTGGTCGCTCGGCGCTGGTTTTTCCAGCAGTGCGGAGTCGGTCTCGGTTCACTGGCTCTCGGGCACCTGCTCCGCGAACAAGGTTACGCCGCTCCAACCGGGTCCAGCGCCACCGGTCAGGATCCGCTCGCACCCAAGGCCCCTCATTACGCCCCCAAGGCCAAGCGGGTCATCTTCCTCTTCATGGCCGGCGCGCCGAGCCACCTGGAGCTCTTCGACAACAAGCCGCAGCTCGCCAAGTTTGATGGCACGCTTCCGCCGCCCGAGTTGATCAAGGGTTACCGAGCGGCATTCATCAATCCCAGCTCGACGCTGCTCGGCCCCAAGTTCAAGTTCGCGAAACACGGGCAATCGGGGGCCGAACTCTCCGAGCTCTTGCCGCATCTGGCTGGGGTCGTCGACGATATCGCCATCGTCAAGTCGATGACGACCGACGCGTTCAACCATGCCCCGGGCCAGATCATGATGAGCACGGGCTCGCAGCAGTTCGGCCGCCCGAGCATCGGTTCCTGGGCTACGTACGGGCTCGGAAGCGAGTCCAAGGATCTCCCCGGCTTCGTCGTCTTCAGCTCCGGCTCCAAAGGGCCGAGCGGTGGAAACTCGAACTGGGGTAGCGGTTTCTTGCCGACCGTCCACCAAGGGGTCCAGTTTCGCAGCAGTGGCGATCCCGTACTCTACTTGTCGAACCCGCAAGGCATCGACCAGGACCTTCAGCGCGACTCGCTGGATGCGGTCCGCAGCCTCAACCAAATGCGGCTCGACGCCGTGGGTGATCCTGAGATCGCGACTCGGATCAGCTCGTTTGAGATGGCCTTCCGCATGCAGCACACGGCTCCCGAGGTCATGGACCTCTCGCGCGAGCCCAAGCACATCCTCGAGATGTACGGGGCCGAGCCCGGCAAACCCTCGTTCGCCAACAACTGCCTGCTGGCCCGCCGACTCATCGAAAACGGTGTGCGCTTCGTGGAATTGTTCCACGAGGCCTGGGATCAGCACGGCAACCTCGTCGCCGATCTCAAAAAGAACTGCAAGAACACCGATCAGGCCGCGGCGGCGCTTGTCAAAGACCTGAAACAGCGCGGGCTGCTTGACGACACCCTCGTCGTCTGGGGCGGAGAATTCGGGCGCACCCCGATGGTCCAAGGGGGCAACGACGGCCGCGATCACCACCCCAACGCCTTCACGATGTGGCTCGCGGGCGGTGGTATCAAACCAGGGATCACCCTGGGAGAAAGCGACGACTTCGGCTTCCAGGTCGTCAAGGATCGAGTCCACGTGCACGACCTGCACGCCACGATCCTGCACCTGCTCGGATTCGACCACACCAAGCTCACGTACCGCTTCCAGGGGCGCGACTTCCGGCTCACCGACGTCTCGGGAGAAATCGTCAACGCACTCGTCGCCTGAGCGGGTTTGATCCTCAGGCCGACTCCTCGAGTTCTCGAAGCCAGGCGTAGAGCGTCTTGCGGCTGACGCCCAGGATGGCCGCCGCCTGGCTCTTGTTCCCTGAGGCGTCTCGAAGTGCTTGCCGGATCCGGTTACGACGTGTCTCGCGAAGGTCAGCACCCACGTCTTCGGCCAAGGATCGCGAGGCCGATTTCACCGTGACGGCCCCCGGGAATTCCGAGTGGGCGCTCGGGATGAAGTGCCGCCCGGAGAGGAGCGGTCCATCCTCCAGGAGAGCGGCTTGAGCCACGACGTGCTGGAGTTCCCGAAGATTCCCCGGCCAGGAGTGGCGTCGTAACTTTTCCTGAAACTGGGGCGCAAGGTCGAGGAATTCACGCCCCATCTGAACCCGAAGATTCGCCAGGATCGGCTCGACGAGAAGCGGGATATCGTCCAGTCGATCGCGCAGCGGCGGCACGGTGAGCGTAAGGTTGTTGAGCCGGTAATAGAGATCCGCCCGGAATCTTCCCTGCTCGACGAGCGAGGCTAAAGGTTGATTGGTGGCCGCCACAATGCGCACGTTGACGGGGAGGGAGACGTTCCCTCCGACCCGAGTGATCTCGCGCTGCTGGATGGCTCGCAGCAAGGCGACCTGAGCACGAAGGCTCAGATCACCGACCTCGTCCAGAAACAGAGTTCCGTTGTTGGCCAGTTCGAACTTCCCCAGCCTCCGGCGGTCCGCTCCTGTGAACGCGCCACGCTCGTGGCCGAAGAGTTCGCTCTCAAGCAGCGAGTCGGGAATCGCGCCACAGTTGAGCGTCACCAGGGCGCCCTGTGATCGATTGCTCAGGCGGTGAATCGAGGTTGCGACCAGTTCCTTGCCGACCCCCGACTCCCCTTCCGCACAGACATTGAGGTCGCACGCCGCAGCGCGCCGGATCAGGCGATAGAGCTCACGCATCGGAGGAGTGCCGCCGATCATCGGACCGAGCCCCGTCTGGCGTTCTCCTTCAGGGTGGATGACCACCCCTTGGAAGCGTCGAATCGCGGTCGTCACGCTGGTCTCGACAGGGTAGCGGCCGAATACGGAGCCACCGACGAAGCCGTCGAACGTGGTCTGGCGATAGACCTGCTCGAGGTCCTCGGGCGACGTGATCGGACCGCCATACACCAGGCAAGGAAGCCGAGGGTTTTGGCGACGAACCGCCTCGATCCCTTCATTCAGGCGCAGAATGTCGTGCTGAAGCCGATCCCGACGCTCGTGAATATCGTCGAGCACTCGGGTCAATCCGGGCGTCATGATGAGCAAATCGACCCCGGACTCGACGAACCGAACGGCCGTATCCAGTTCCGCCCCCACAAATCCGAAGGTCGAGAAGCCGAAGCCCCGCGCCAGGGACATCATGGCGACTTCAGCCTCGACGTCGCAGCCATTCTCCTCGTAGATTTGACGCAACGTGCCATCGAGTAGTGAGACCGATGGGTAATTGATAATCCCGGTCACACCATGGGCCCGGAGCCGTTCCAACCGCTCATCGAGGGGACAGGTCGGGTCCGCGGCAAGCAGGCCAGCGATCACAGGGGTCGAGCCGGCCGCGGGGATGATCTGTTCGCACACCCACGACTCGGTCATATCATTACTGTTTTGAAAAGGAAGGCAACCTGCGAGCACCGAGACCCCATGGTTGCGGTAGATCCCAGCACTCATCCCCAGGAGGAAGTCGACTCCCGCGACCGAGGCCACCCGCGCCAACTGCCCCGAGTCAGCCACCATGCCGATCATGGGGGTTGTCGACTTTCGTGACCACGGTTGTGCATGCAGTCGCGCTTCTTTTGTGGCCATGAAGTCCCTTGCCCAAGTGTTACCTGAGTGTAACCTAAATTCTCAACCAAGTTACAAACTCGTGACGACCATCGCAACGGCTTCATCACCGGACTCTTACGCGAGTACCTAAGTCTTGCAGTTCGGTTCTTGCGGACAGCCAAAAGCCCGCTCGAACTTCCGGAGAAATTCTTCTCCTCGGGATTCGACGGTCGTGGCACAATTGATGCTTAAAACCCGAGGGAATTCCTCGCACACTCCCTCCCCTTGGGTCTTGGTCCTCCACAGGACCTTCTCGAACCGCCAAGGTGCCGCCATGAGGCTTAGCCCAATCCGCTTTCTGTTGTTTCTCGGCGTTGGCTGCACCGGGTTCGGTCTCGAAGCCTGCTTCGGTGAGGGAGTTCCCCCTTCGGCGGAACAGGTTCAGTTTTTCGAGAACCGGATCCGCCCCACGCTGGCGACGCACTGCACCAAGTGCCATGGGGCGGAGAAGCAAAAGGGGGGTCTGCGGATCGATTCGCGCTCGGCGATGATCGAAGGGGGAGACTCGGGTGCGGCGGTGGTCCCAGGGAAACCCGAGGAGAGCCTGCTGGTCGCAGCCATCAATCACGCTGACGATGGCCCGCAGATGCCCCCCTCGAAGAAGCTCCAGCCTCGAGAGATTGCCGACCTGACGCAGTGGGTCAAGATGGGAGCCCCTTGGCCCGGCGCCGAAAAGGAAGCCCCATCAACGGCTCCTCGCCGCACCGAGTTCAAGATCAGCGACACGGACCGAGCCCACTGGGCCTTTCAGCCCATCCGAGCGTCCAGCGTACCCGCCGTCAAAGATCAATCCTGGGTCGCTAATCCGATCGATGCGTTCATCTTGGCAAGACTCGAACAGAAAGGGCTCCATCCCAATCCACCGGCGAGCAAGCGCGAGCTGATCCGTCGTGCCTACTACGATCTGACGGGGCTGCCACCGACTCCGGCTGAGGTGGCCGCGTTTGAAGCCGACAACTCGCCCCGGGCCTATGAAGATCTCATCGACTGGTTGCTGGCGTCAGCCCGGTACGGCGAAAAATGGGGTCGTGCCTGGCTCGACCTGGTCCGATTCGCGGAGACGAACAGCTACGAGCGTGATAACCCCAAGCCCAATGCTTGGCGATACCGCGACTATGTCATTCGCTCGTTCAATAACGACAAGCCTTACGACCGATTCGTCCGCGAACAGATCGCCGGCGACGAGCTACCAGATCGCAACAATGATTCCGTGATCGCCACCGGCTTCTACCGCCTGGGCATCTGGGACGACGAACCCACGGATCCGCTCCAGGCGCGTTACGACAGCCTGGATGACATCGTGGCCACGACGGGTCAGGTTTTCCTGGGGCTGACTGTCGACTGTGCCCGCTGCCACGACCACAAGCTCGACCCGATTCCTCAGAAAGACTATTACCGCCTGCTCTCGTTCTTCCAAAACGTACGCCACTTCCGCAATGGTGGGCCGACCGACGAAACGGCGATCTTCGCCGACGAAGCCGCCCGCCAGGCGTTCGAGACCAAGATCCGCGAAACTCGAGCCAAGCGCGATGCGCTTCAAGTCGAAATCACAGCCATTGAACAAGCGTTTCGCACCGCATATGAGCAAGAAAAAGCAAAGAAGCTGGCGGCCCCCGACCTCGAGGAACTGCATTACCGGTATTACCGAGACACGTGGGATCGACTCCCCGACTTCGCCACGCTCAAGCCCGAGGACGCCGGATCCCTCTCCAAGCCCTACTTCGATTTGAGCCCGCGCACCCGGAATGACGCCTTCGGATTCGTCTTCGAAGGGGTCCTCATCGTTCCGAAGGATGGCTCCTATACCTTCTACCTCGATTCCGATGACGGAGCGCGGCTGACCGTTGCGGGCAAGACGATCCTCGAATACGACGGTATCCATGGCGAAGGAAGTGAGCGCAAGGCAACTGTCGCGCTTTCGCAATCGCGGCTTCCGATCCGCCTCGAATACTTCCAGAGGAACCATGCGCTCGGCCTCACGGTCGCCTGGTCCGGTCCTGGTTTCGAGCGTCGATCGCTTTCGGCTCCGAAACAAGCTCCGGCGGAGCCTGATCTCGAGCGGAACCTCGTCCGCGCATTGCGAATGGACGGCTTGCGGCTCATCGGGGCCGATCGCTGGGAACGCTATCAGGTTTTAAGACGTGAGTTGAAGTCGCTCGCCAAGGAAATCGCCGCTCCCGAACAAGCACTTTGCGTCAGCGAAGAAGGTGCGAATGCTCCCGACACCTTCGTCCTCCTGCGAGGCAATGCTCATGTCCAGGGAGACAAAGTCGAACCGGCCTTTCTGGAAGTTCTCGGCAATGCACCACCGGTCATCCCTCAGGCGGCTCCCAGCGCCCCCACTTGCGGACGCCGGCTGGTCCTGGCGAACTGGATGGTCTCAGCCGATAACCCCTTGACCCCTCGCGTGATGGCGAATCGGATCTGGCAGTACCACTTCGGACGCGGAATCGTTCGCTCGCCGAGCAATTTTGGATTGCAAGGGGACAAGCCGACGCATTCCGAGCTCCTTAACTGGCTCGCCGCCGAGTTTCTCAAGCAAGGCTGGCACCTCAAGTCGCTTCATCGGACCATCATGACTTCCAATGCATATCGGATGTCGTCCCGAGCCAATCCCGAAGCCCTCGCGCAAGACCCGGTTAACGACCTCCTCTGGCGCTTTGATATGCGACGTCTGAGCGCGGAGGAAATCCGCGACTCGGTCCTCGCCGTCACCGGCTCGCTCAATCTCAAGATGTACGGGCCCGGGACCTATCCGGAGATCCCGGCCGAGGTCATGGCGGGTCAGTCGATTCCCGGGAAGGGGTGGGGCAAATCCCCTCCCGAAGAGCAAGCCCGGCGCAGCGTCTACATCCACGTCAAACGCTCGCTCCTGACCCCGATTCTCGAGAGCTTCGACATCGCCGAGACCGATCGTTCGACCCCGGTCCGGTTCGCAACGACACAGCCGACCCAGGCGCTCGCGATGCTTAACGGGGCATTCCTCAATCGCCAGGCCGAACAATTGGGAGAGCGCGTCAGGCGCGAAGCCGGCGAAAGAATTCCGGACCAGGTCGCTTTGGCGTGGAAGCTGGTCACGACCCGAGAGCCAACCCCCTCGGAAGTGGCGCGTGGTGTTTCTCTCGTGGAACACCTCACGAGCCAAGAAGGGGCCTCCACCAAAGCGGCGATCGATTCCTTCTGCCTCCTGGCACTCAACCTCAACGAATTCGTCTACCTCGATTGAACCCGACGACGGAGTCCTTGATATGAGTCACCCCAGTTCCGACGGCCAGCAGCCCGCGGGGAGTTTCTGCCACCGGACCCGTCGTGAATTCCTCTGGGAAGCCGGCGCAGGGTTCACGGGGCTCGCGATGACCGGTCTCTTGTCCGGTGACGGCTTTTTCTCGAAGACCGCTCAAGCCGCAGGGCTCACCCAGGGCCGCCACGCAAATCCTCTGGCTCCCAAGCCGCCGCAATTTACGCCGAAGGCGAAGAGTGTCATCTTCCTCTTCATGTATGGCGGCCCCAGCCATATGGATACGTTCGACTACAAGCCGAAGCTATACGCCCTCGATGGTAAGACCATCACGGTCAAGACCTTCGGCCGGGGGGGAAAGAAGAACGAGGGGCGCGTCGTCGGTCCCAAGTGGTCGTTCCATCAGTATGGCGAATGCGGCAAGCGGGTCAGCACGCTTTTCCCACACCTGGCCACCTGCGTGGACGACATCGCGTTCCTCCACTCGATGACCGCCGACTCACCGATCCACGGCTCGGCAATGCTTCAGATGAACACGGGTAAGATCCTGTCGGGCAGTCCCTGCCTCGGCTCCTGGGTCAATTACGGCCTGGGCAGTGTGAATGAGGACCTACCCGGCTTCGTGGTCATGCTCGACCCCACCGGCGGCCCCATCAGTGGGGCCAAGAATTGGTCGAGCGGCTATATGCCGGCCTCGTACCAGGGGACGATTCTCCGCTCGGCAGGGGTACCCGTGCTCGACCTGAATCGGGGTGAAGGGATCTCGGAGTCGCGCCAGCGTCATCTCCTCGATACGCTGAACGAATATAACAGTGAGCACCTGGCCCCTCGAGCCGACAACAGCAACCTGGCCGCCCGGATCGCCAGCTACGAGATGGCCTTCTCCATGCAGCGGCATGCCCCCGAGGCCGTCGACCTGAATCGAGAGACGAAGGAGACGCAGGAACTTTACGGCCTGAACGACAAACGAACCGAAGACTTCGGCCGCCGCTGCCTCCTCGCCCGCCGACTCGTCGAACGCGGAGTTCGCTTCGTCCAACTCTACGCCGGAGGCGCCCACAACGACAGCAACTGGGACGCTCACGGCGACCTCGAACAGAACCACAATTACCACGCGGGACGGACCGACAAGCCGATCGCAGCCCTGCTCAAAGACCTCAAGAGGCGCGGACTCCTCGATGAAACCCTGGTGATCTGGGGCGGAGAATTCGGCCGGCAACCCACGGCCGAGTACGCCATGGGAACCGGTCGCGACCACAACGCGTACGGCTTCACCATGTGGATGGCCGGGGGCGGGATCAAGGGAGGGATCAGCGTGGGGGAAACCGACGAACTCGGCGGCGCCGCGGTCAGCGACCGACTCCACGTCAAGAACCTCCACGCCACGGTGCTCCAGCAACTGGGCGTCGACCCAAACCGACTTACTTATTTCTACAACGGTCTCGATCAAAAACTCGTCGGAGTCGAAGGGGCCGAGCCGATCGCATCCATCATTTGACTTCGGACTTCCGCCCCGCGTTGTACCTCACGCCACCACTCGTAAGCGAGGGACTCGATGCGCATTGCTGCGTTACTTTCGACGGTCACCGTGGCGCTTTTCTCCATCTCATCCTCGGGGTGGACCGAAGAGCCAACTCGTCCCTCTTACCGGGTACTCGGCTCCGATCGGGACCGCGTGGCGATCGTGGGGGCGAGCGGCGAAGTCGAGTGGGAGTTCCCCTGCCAAGGTTCGGCGCACGACCTCGCCTTGCTTCCTAACGGGAATATTCTCCTACCGAAGAACGCGACAACAATCCTTGAGGTAACCCCTCAAAAGGAGGTTGTCTGGCAATACGTCGCTCGTCCCAAGGCCGGGTACCAGGGAGCCGTCGAAGTCCACGCATTTCAGAGGCTCGATAACGGCCTGACCCTGGTCGCGGAGAGCGGGAACCGCCGGCTCGTGGAAGTCGACAAGGACGGCCGCATCGTTCACGAAATTCCGCTCGTCGTCGATCATCCTGCCCATCACCACGATACCCGGATGGTTCGCAAGCTCGACGACGGCCATTACCTGGTCTGCCACGAAGGCGATGGCGCCGTTCGCGAATACGACGGCACCGGCAAGGTTGTCTGGACCTACAAACTCGACCTAGCCGGACGGCCTCGTTCACCGGGACATGGTCCCGAAGGTCACGGAACCGACGTCTTCGGCGCACTCCGGCTCCCCGACGGCCACACGCTCATCGCCGCCGGTAACGGCAACCGCGTGATCGAGGTCACCCCCGAGGGGAAGATCGTTTGGGAAATCAAGCACGACGAGCTGCCCGGCATCCGTCTCGCCTGGGTCACCACCCTCCAGGTCCTTCCCAACGGCCATATCATCATCGGGAACTGCCACGCAGGGCCGGAGAATCCCCAACTGATCGAAGTCGACCGAGACAAAAAGATCGTCTGGACCTTCAAGAACTTCCAGACGTTCGGCAACGGCCTGGCCGTCGCTCATGTGCTGAATGTCCAAGGGAAAGTCCAACGCTGACACCGAAGCGGTGCTGGGGATCGTTCAGCCGATGGCGGCCAGCGACCCCAGCAGGGCAGGATCGACGGAAGTCCGACGAGTCCGTTCCTTGGCCCTGTGTTAGGACCGAAAGACGTCCTCGTTCGCTTCGGCCGGTTCTCGATCGGTACGGAAGGCGGCGAGGTCGATCCGGGGGGGCCGGCCGAGGATGAGGTCGGACATGACTTCGGCGGTTCCTGGTGACAATTGCAGTCCAGCCCGTTTGTGGCCCGTTGCGAGGAAGAGGTTGCTGTACCCGGGCACCGACCCAAGATACGGCCGGGTGTCGATGCTTCCGGGTCTGAGGCCGGCCCACGCCTTTTCAACTTCCGCACCAGCCAGACAGGGGCAGAGTCGGATCGCCTCGTCGAGCAGGTCGCGGACGCCGAGCGTGGTGGTTCGTGTATCGAATCCGGCGTCCTCCTCGGTTGCCCCCACCAGGATCCGGCCATCGTCGCGCGGGACGAGATAGTTCTTGCCGTGCTCGACGATTCTCCTCAATAACGAGCGTTCGCTTCGGAGCAGGACGATCTGACCTTTGAGCGGCGGCGTGGGCGTATCGACTCCTAGTGTCTGCAACAAGCCCGACGACCAAGCACCTGCCGCGATGATCGCTCCGCCACAAGGGATAATCCCCTCGACCGAACGTACGGCGGTAATCCTGCCCGCTTCGGATTCGAAGCCGACCACAGCTCGACCCGGCAACAGCAACGAACCTCGCCTCGAGATTGCGGCCGCCAGGGCTCGGAGGTGTCGCGGATTCCTGATCTGCGCGCGATCGGCCAGGAAGTAGGCGACCCGAAGCTCGCGATGGAGTGCGGGCTCAACTCGCTCGAACTCCGCAGGGAGAAGTCGCTCAAACGTGATCCCCTCGACCCGCCAGCGGCCCGCGGCCGTTTTGAGCGAGCGCTCTTCGGCCTCGGTGATAGCGACATCGACGCCGCCGGTGCGCCTGTAGCCGTTATCGATGCCGGTCTCCTCGAGAAGACTGGCCGACCATTCCGGGTAAAGCCGTGCGCTCAAGGATCGGAGCTCCCCAAGAGCATGGCCACCCGGCCGCACCCCCTCGGGAGGAATCAAACCCGCCCCAGCCCAGGAGGCCTCTCGTCCCAGCTCCCGGCGATCGAGAACCGTGGTTCGTACCCCTTCCCGTGCGAGCACATACGCGATCGAGAGCCCGATAACTCCGCCGCCGACCACGACAATATCATTATGATTCATAGACATCTTCTAGTCTTACTTGATTCGAGGCGACCTCGAACGCGCATCGCGTGCAGAGTCGGCCCGAGGGGCGCGTCGCCAGGTCCGTTCGGAGATCCTCGAGACGCTTCGATCCTCGGAGGCGAGGATCAGGTCGTTTCCCTCCCAGCAAACGGCTTCGATCCCTTGTCGAGGGTATCGGACCGTGCTCAAGAGCTCCCAGGAGTCACCCGACCGCTCATAAACCCGTGCCACCTGGTAGGAACAAACCACGAGGAGTCTGCCATCGCGCGAAAGGTCTGCGCCGGTGGCAGGCTCGCGAAAGCCCGGAAGGTGTCCCACGTTGGCAGGGACGGCCGGATTGAGCAAGCGTGCCGGAGGGTCAAGAGGAACGGCGAAAAGTTCCGCCTCGCGCCCGTCCAGGTATTTCGCAATGACGGTCGCACGGCCCCGCTCGATGAACAACCCCTCGGCATCGAACCGAGCGGCGCGATTCACAAATTGGTAGTAACTCGCCGTTGTTCCTTTAAGTGGTTCGGAAACGGCCTGAGCCGGGTCAGGTTCGTCGAGCCGGTAAATCGCGCGTACGGGGAGAAGGCCGCCATTGTTCCCGATCTCACCGAGATAGAGATGCCCAGCGCCATCGGTGGCGATGTCTTCCCAGTCGATGTTGGGGATGGCCACACGATACTCCCGCACGAGCGTCCCGTCTCGCCTGACCGCGAAAAGTGCGGGCGCATTGCCAGAATCGTTGTGAACCCAGAAGATCCCGGGGTAGCGACGACTCTGGACGATTCCCGATGCTTCCCGAATCGGCGGGTGATCGAGCCGGCCCAGCGGCTCGAGTGCGCCCGGGGGATCCCCTTTCAGCAAGAGAAGCAACAGCACAAGGCTTCGTATCATTCTCCCTCCACGACCCGGCCACCCGATCCTAACAGAGCCTCGGGGCATTTGGCCATTGAAACGAGGCGGGACTTCACGCAGAGCCTTGCCAGGAAAAGTTGGCGCAGTGCTCGCTTGCGTACGCGACCGTTGACGGTCAAACTCTGCATTGAGCGGAGAATGATTCGTAGCCCCTTTGAGTCAGTGCACGCAAGTGGGAAGCGAGTCTGAGTCATTGAGGGAGCGCCACATCAGAGGGAAACGTTTTTCTCCGTGGTCAAGTCACACGGTCGCAGTGCGCCCCGTTCTGGAATGTTCAAGGTTCGAGGTTCGCCCATGGAAATTCCCCAGATTAGGCCGGGAAGGGTCGAGCACACCGAGTCCTTGCCGCGCGTCGTCGCCTTCTTCTATAACAGTGCGCAAGCCAATTCGACCATTCAGTTGTTGACCGCCATCGGTGTCCCCAATGACCGGCTTGGTGTCACTCCACCCGAGCGCATCGAGACCGGCCAAGGCATGGTGCTCTCCATCTCCTGCTTTGACGAAGCGATGATGGCCCGTGTCGAGCAGATCTGCCGCCAACAAGGGGCGGCGATTCATCGCCGCCGTTCGTAATCGTTCCTGACACGTTGTCTCCTCCTCCCCTCCGTCGAGACCGACCGCATGAAGAATGCCACAACCCTCCGACGAGGGTTCCTCGCCGCGATCCTGCCCCTTGCCGGCTTCGCCTTCGGAAGCGCCCCCGAAAGCGCACCGATCCCTCCGTTCGCAACGGCTCTACCCCAGGTGAAATCGGGGGAGCCGATTCTCGCATTCAACGGGAAAGATTTGACGGGATTCTATGTTTATACCCACGACCATCACTACGAAGATCCGTTGAAGGTCTTCACGGTCGAGAACGGTCTGATCCGCGTTTCGGGCGAGGAATTCGGCGGGTTCGCCACGCGCGAGGAATACGCGGACTATCACCTCATCGTCGAGTGGCGTTGGGGCGATAAGACCTGGGAACCCCGCAAATCGGCCGCGCGTGATTCGGGGATCCTGCTCCACTGTGTCGGTCCCGACGGTGCAGCGGGCGGGCATTGGATGGAGTCGCACGAGTGCCAGATCATCGAAGGGGGATGTGGCGACCTGCTCATGGTCGCGGGCAAGCAGAAGCCCCTGCTCTCCTGCGAGACGCGCGTCGGTCCCGATAAACAGCTCTACTATGACAAGGGAGGCAAGAACGTAACTCGTAACGGCGGGCGCTACAATTGGTGGGGACGCGACCCGGGCTGGAAAGACACCATCGGGTTTCGCGACCGGTACGGCATTGAGAAACCCCACGGCGAGTGGAACCGCCTCGAGGTGATCTGCAAAGGTGATACCATCACCAACATCCTCAATGGCTATCTCGTCAACGTGGGAACCGGGTCAAGTCTCACTCGAGGCAAAATCCAGTTCCAATCCGAAGCGGCTGAAATCTTCTTTCGCAAAATCGAGGTGCGGCCGCTACTCCCCTAGTCTTTAGCCCAGCTAGCACACCTAAGTGGATCATCCGGCAAGTCTCCTTCTTGTAGTGTGGGCATTGCCCACCAGGGATTAAACCCTGGTCGAAGCCACGAGATTGGTGGGCAGTGCCCACCCTACGGGAAAGCAAATTGGCGGATGAGCCACTAAGCGCTCCGAGTTCCTCGTCATCCGGGGAGCTCGGTGCGCGCATTTCGGCTCAGCGAAGGATTTCGGAGATTTCCTCCGCGCCATCGCAAGGGTACAATATGATGCATGTTCGGAGTTACGCTCGCTGAGGACCCAAAGCTGATGGCAGGTTGCGTGCGCTGCCCGAAAATCGCCTTGCTCCTCGTCTGCCTTGTTTGGAGCAACGAGAGAACCGTTCGCGCGGAGGCAGATCCAGCCGCCGCGCGGGGGGTGGGCTTTCTCAGAGGCCACGCGGCGAATAAACAGGTAGGCGAATCGGCCCTGATGGGCCTGGCGCTCCTCAAGGCCGAGGTTCCCGCCTCGGATCCCGTGGTTGCGGCATGTGCCGCGAAGGTGCTTCAGCGGTTTTCGGGCGGGTACGTCCCGGAGCGACAAGGCGGTCATGACATCTACGAAGCCGCCGTCGCCACGATGCTCCTCGCCAACCTCGATGGTGGTCAGCGCAACGCCGTGGAAGCGCTCGCGCAGTATTTGATCAGCCACCAAAAAGCCAACGGTTCTTGGGACTATAACGGAAGAACCCAAGGGGATACGTCCATCTCGCAGTATGCCGTCCTCGGTCTCTGGGAAGCTGAGAATGCAGGCGCGACGATCCCTCCCGGCGTCTGGGATCGGGCGGCCCAGTGGTTTCTTTCGATCCAAACGCCCAACGGGGCCTGGTCGTACCATCCCGACGACGCCGGCTCCCACGAAACCGTGGCGATGACCGCTGCGGGTGTCGGTAGTCTCTTGATCTGCCGTCGCCAGTTGGCACCGCTTCGCAAGGCACCCGACTCTCCCAGCGGTTTGCTCGTCCCTCTCAATCCCCAGGGTGCGAGCGGCCATTTTGACGTGCAAACCTCGACAGCACGCCTGGACCAAGCCGTTCGCGCGGGTTTAGGTTGGCTCGGCTCCCATTTCTCGACGGCCAACACAGCGAACTTCGGTCCCTCGATCTACTATGCGCTCTACGGTATCGAGCGCATCGGAGCCCTGGCCGAACGCGACTCCCTGGGGCGGGTCAACTGGTTCGATATGGGTCGAGGGTACATACAATCGACCCAGCAGGCCGACGGGTCCTGGAACAGCGCACATGGACCGGAGATGAACACCGTCTGGGCGATCCTGTTCCTGACGAAGTCGACGGCAAAGTCGTTGCGTCGCATCGAGGTCAAACGACTGGGTGCCGGCACCTTGTTGGGAGGCCGCGGACTACCCAAGGATCTCTCGAGCATGACCGTCGCGGGAGGACGCGTCGTCTCTCGCCCGATGAACGGCGCAGTGGAAGGGATGCTGGCGACGTTGGAAGACCCGCGTGCCAAGGATCCCGACGCTGCCCTCGCCGGTCTGGTCGCTCGGTACGAGACACAGGGACCGAACGTGCTTCGACCGCTCAAGGACCGATTCCGCAAGATGCTCAAGGACCGCGATCCAGGACTTCGGCGGGTGGGTGCCTGGGCCTTGGGCCGCACGGGGGACATGGACGTGGTCCCGAACCTGATCGACGCGGTGACCGACCCCGACGAGGAAGTCGTTGCCGAAGCGAGGCTAGGACTCCAAATTCTCAGCCGGAAGATCAGCGGGCTTGGTCCCTCTTCTCCCTCGACTGCCGAAGAACGTCGGCAGGCCGCACGACGGTGGAAGGAGTGGTACGCAGCCATTCGCCCGTTGGATCTCGAAGGGCAAGACGAATCTGAGGCCCCAAACTCCTCCCCAGGATCCGGTTCGTCGCCACGGAGTCCGAGATGAGCCAAGTCCCGACACCCACGGCCCCTACCCACGAGAAATCGCTCGAACCCCAGGTCCGGGGTGAGTCGCTCTATGACCGCGTCAGTTCCTTCCTGATGGCGCTCGTCGTCGGTGCCGCGCTGGTCGTGGGTTGGCTCTGGTTAATCTATCAGACAAACCAAGCCTATGCCTCAAGGGCCACCGCCCCACTCGAGATCGTCGAGGTCTTCGGTGGAGGGGGCGGAAGCCCCGACGGCACTCCGGGCTCGACGGAGAAGGTCGATGTCGCGGGCGCGGATGTCGCCGCTCAGGCTTCGAACAACGAAGAGGTCGCCGGAGATTTCGAGGAACCTTCGGTCCAACAAACCCCAGCCGCCATGCTGGAAGCGGTGGCCGAAGCCGGGCAAAATCTCGCAGAGGTCGACCTCGGAGCCGTGATGCCCAGCGGCGGGGCCGTGGCGAGCGGCCGTCGAGCGTCCAAGTTTGGGACGGGTGGACCGGGCCTCGGGCTCGGTCCTGGCGACGGCGGAGTGCCTCGCGACCAGCGCTGGAGTATCGTGTTCAATCCCGGGCAGACGGCCGATGAATATGCTCGGCAGCTCGATGCCCTGGGAGTGGAACTCGCTGTCATTTCGGGAAGCAATCAACTCACTTATGTTTCTCAATTCTCGGAGCCGACCCCCAAAAAGCGGTTTGGCAGTGGTCAGGGAGATAACCGTCTTTACTTCCTCTGGCAGGGACGAGGGAGAAAGGCCTCAGACGTCGCATTGCTCAGCAAGGCCGGGATCGACGTTGGCGACGGGGTTGTCATTCAGTTCTATCCCGCGCAGGTCGAGAACACCCTGGCTCAGCTTGAGCGCCGCTTCAAAGGGAGGCAACCCTCGGAGATTCGCGTTACGCGCTTTAGCGTCGTTCCCGACGGGGACAGCTACGGATTCGTCGTCCTTGCTCAAGAGACCTTACATTAGATCCTAGAATCGGTACGTTTTCGCGCACTTCTCTTCTTTCGTGAAACCAGCATCGGGCTGTCTCCACCGATCAGATCCGCGGGGTTGACGAAGCTTCATGGCCACACTCGAAGTTCATGACGGACAAGGTCGGGTGCAACGCGTGGAGATCTCGCGGGAACGGACGGTGCTCTTCGGTTCCAGCCCGAAGTGCGACATCGTCTTGAGCGGCGAGGGAGTGCTCCCGTTTCACGGCCGGATGCGATGGAGTGCGCAACGCTATAAGGTCGACGCCTTCCCGGCCGCCGAGTATCTCGAGATCAACGGCAGGCGGATGACCTCTTCCAGCGTGCGCCAGGGGGACGAGATCACCATCGGCCCCTGCCGGATCTTCATGATCTACGCCGACGAGGATCTCCCGCGCGACGATGTGACTCGAGTGCAACCGGCTCCCGTTCTCACGACTCCTCCCTCCACCGCACCGCCTTCGCACTCGCGGAGGAAACATGCGATCGAACGCACGGACCGGCGGAAGGATCTCGAGACGTCCTCCCACGGCGCGGTAGCGGCGCTCAACCTTGCTCGCACCTCGCGAAAAGAAGCGAAGGCCGAACGAGCGATTGCCAAGGAGTCCGAGCCATCATCGGCGGCACCCCGGCTCAACGCCTTGCGTCGCTTCTTCGCGCCACGCGATGCGGCCCCCGGTGAAGAACGGATCTTGAATTCACCCCTCATTCTGGGCCTGGTTGGTTCACTGGCGGTGCTGGTTCTGGCGGGGATCTTTCTTCAAGGGGTCATCGCACGAACGGTGGCCACCAGGCTTTTTCAAAGGGGAGTGGAAAGCCTGGATGACGGCGATTATCGCAACGCCATTATTCGATTTGATGAATATCTCTCACGCAAGCCGGGAAACGCCAAGAATGTGAGCAAAGCTCGGGTGTTCCGAGCCTTGGCGAATGTTCGCCAATTCACAACGGCGTCCGGTGCCTCCTGGTCGAATGCCCTCGAGGCCGCCCGAGCGATGGTCGATCAGGTGAGTGACGAACCGGCGTATCGTGACTCCAGTTCCGATCTCGATGACCAGGTCATCAAAGCGGGAGAAGCCCTCGCCGATCGCGCGAAGGTCTCCGGAGACGCGAAGCTCCTGGCCGAAGCGGAGTCGGCGGTCAGCCTCCATAACAGGATCGCGGGAGCATCCGCGGAGTCGCTTCTGAAGCGCTCGAAGTACCCCCAAAAGATTTCCGAAGCCCGCGCGGCGGTGGCCAAGGCGGCTGTCCGGTTGAAGGCACTGGCGGCCATGGACGCCGCAATCGGGGCGAGGTCTGCGGCGGACGTTTACTCAGCACGCGACACACTGGTGCGGCAGTATGCGGACCTCGTGGAGGACCGCGACGTCATCGCGAGGCTGACCGGCGCCAACGATCTCGTTCGCCAAGCCGTGAAATTCGACCCCTCGCGGCACCCCGCGGAGACCAGCCCGCATGAAGACCGTCTCGGCCCGATGACCACCCTGGTGATGCGCTGGCCTAACCTATCGAAACCAGCCGCATCGTCGAATTCCCGAGTCTTCGCACTCGCGGATGGAATCGCATATGCCCTCGATGGATCCAACGGAGCCCCGCTCTGGCAGGTTCCCGTCGGATTGTCGTCTCCATTTCCACCGCAAGCGATCCCCGGTGGGTCGATCGCCCTGGTTTTCGACGGCACTCATGAGGAGCTTTTGCGACTCGACGCCAAATCCGGCAATCTCGTCTGGCGGCAAGGTACCGGTGAGCCGATCACGGACCCTCCGCTCGTCTTGGGAAATCAGGTCATTCAGACGACCCCCAGCGGCAAGGTGCTTCTGATCGACCTGAATTCGGGAGAGTTACGGGGAACCCTGAACCTCGGACTTCCCTTGGGAAGGACGCCGGTAAGCGACGAAGCCGGCCAATATCTTTATATTCTTGCCGAAAGAGATTGTCTGTTTATTCTGACCCGCGACCCGATCGGTTGTGCGGCCGTCGAATATCTCGGCCATCCGATCGGGTCGGTCCTCTCCCCGCCGACACGGCTTGGCCGATTCTTGATCATTCCTGAGAATCATTCGCTGACGAATAGTCGCTGGCGCATTTTCGTGCTGGATGGCGAAGGGGCCAAGCTGCGGCCGGTTCAACAGATTGAGGTTCCTGGCTGGACGTGGAGCGCTCCCGGTGCCTTCGGCTCCGTCTTGTGGGCCTCCGGCGATCGCGGCGGTGTCTCCGCTTACGCGGTGGGGGCGTACGAGGCCAAGACGCCCTTCCGTCCGATCGCTCGCCTGATCCCCGAATCCAAGCCCACGGGTCCCACATACGCGTTGGCACGCTCCGAAAACGAGATCTGGCTCAGCTCGAGCCGGAGCGGTCGTTATGACTTGAGTCCTGAGACGGGGCGCATCGACACGACCTGGGCCGTGGCCGAAGCCGGACCGGCGCTCGCTCCCATTCAAGTCGCCGGACCTCTGGCCGTTCTCACCCAGCAGGTCACCGAACGCCCCGGGGTCTTACTCTGCGGCGTCGAACCTCAGAAAGGGGCCGTCCGGTGGCGGACGGTTTTGGGCTCGCCCTGGGTGGTGGAACCCACCACACCGAAGTCCGATCAGGCTCTCGCGACGTTAAGTAGCAACGGCCGGAAAATCGCCCTGGAACCGTCACGACTTCAAACGGGCGGATTCATTGAAACTCCACTTCCTCGCGCCGGGGAGTTCCACTTTCCACCAGGTCCCTTGCACCGCCTGGATGGCGATGGATTCATCGTCCTTTTGCCTGGAGAGAAACCGAAATCTCTGCTGGTGGGAAGTCCCCCGGAGCCATTCCGCTGGGTTGACTTGCCCGTAGCCGTGGCAACGTCGCCCCTCCTTTGGGGCCCCGGGTTGCTGGTTCCCGGCGAGGATGGTCGCGTTTACATGATCGATCCCCGATCGGGCGAATCACTCGCGGAGCCCTACGTTCCCCCCTTCGACCGCGAGCATCCGACCCGATGGCGCGGCGTGCTTCGGCTCGATGACGGTACGATCGCCCTGCTTGACGAATCGGGGCGAATCCGCCGCCTGACCCTTCAAACCGAAGGACGGCCAAGGCTCGTGGTTACTGCGGAGGTCAACCTCGGCGAGCGGCTCACACAAGACCCCGTCTCGACCGGCGGAGCCATCATGCTCACCACCTCCGACAACCGCGTTCGCTGCCTCGCCGCGCGCGACTTCAGCCCGGTCGGGGCCTGGCCCCTCTCGGCTCCCCTCGCATTACCTCCTCTCTCGGTTTCGGGGCGAGGGTTTATCGCCACACGCGACGGCAAAGTCCTCGCGCTGGGCGGTGACGGCCAAAGGCTCTGGTCCGTGGTACTCCCCGACGGTGCGCCTGTAGGCCCTCCCGTAATCCAGGATCAGGTGGTTTCCTTCCTTTGCAAGAACGGCACTCTTGAGCGGCGCTCCCTCAGCGACGGCTCGTCGCTCGCTCGGCTTCCGTTGGGCATCAGTCCCAGTGGAGGCCTCGTCGCCTCGGGGTCCGACCTCCTGGTTCCCGTCGCCGCCGGTACGTTCCGTGTCCTCACGCCCGCCAGCGCCTCCCAGCCGGAGGGATCCACCCCGTGACCCATCGAGCGCAAACCTCGCGACGGAGCTTCTCGAGTGCCTGGCCCGGGAGCCGGCCTTTGTCGTGGTCGGTCTGGGCTCTCGTCCTGCTCGTAGGAGCCGGCCACGGAGCGCAGGTGGCCCGTGCGCAGGCCGAGGATTTTCGGCCTGGTCGTGATCTCATCCGATCCATTCCATTCGACCGTATTACACTCAATGATGGGAAGGTTCTTCTCGTTGATCCGATCAGCCCCCGGCCTCTGCCCCCCTTTGATCCGACCAAGGAGAAGATCACCTATATACCCAGTCGCGTTGGGAACGTGTTCTTGCCGGGGGAACGAAAGAAGCTGGGGCTCGATGAAGAACCGGACAAGATTCCTCCGAGCCAGGTCGAAATCACGCTCCATCTGCTTCAGGGGGAAGTCCGCGACTTCAAAGTGAAGCGTGGACTCATCAAACAAATCGACTATTTCGAAGACATGCTCCTCGCCGACGGCGAACGCTTGGTGCGTGCCGGAGACTACGCCAAAGCCTTCGAAACCTACCTCCGGGTGCAGAACCGAGAGGGAACATGGTCTGGCCTCGATGATCACGTTAATCAGCTTTTATTCGAAGAAGGATCATCGGCCTTGCGTGACGGAGACGGCGAGCGAGGAGTTCGACTCCTCCGCGAGTTATTTGCGCGCAAACCCAAGTTCCCCGGTGTGGCCGATAAACTCGCGGGTGCCTACGGCAGTCGAGCTTCCCGCGCCTTCGAGCTCGGACTTTATGCCAAAGGGCGTAAGGTGCTCCACGAGCTCGAACCGTTGGCTCCGAACCACCCCACACTGCGCGAAGTTCAAGGTCAATTCATCAACAGGGCCAAAAAACTCGCCGAGGAGGCGACTCGAGTATCAGGTGCGCGCAAGCTCGACCTGCTAGTCGAAGCCTTGCGCATCTGGCCCGCATCCGAGGGAATCGGCGATCAGTACGCGACGGCCTTCAAGGCCGAAACGACTTTGGATGTCGCCGTCACCGATGTCCCTCGTCCACTCGGCCCCTGGGTCCATACTGCGGCCGACGAGCGGATCAATCGGCTCCTCTTTCTCCCCCTGCTCTCCCGTGATGACGAAGATTCGGTCCAGGGGAAAGCCCAGGGACAGCTCGCCGCCGGGCTCGAGTCGGCCGACCTGGGACGCAAGCTGGTGATCTCGATCCACAACAACATTCCCTGGTCGGATGGATCCCGTCCTGTTTCGTCGATTGACGTGGCCCGCGCTTTCATTGATCGGACCAGCCCTACTTCACCGGTCTACAACGCGCGTTGGGCGGAGATCCTCAAACAGGTGGAGACTCCCGATGACTCCCACGTGGAACTCCAACTGTCACGAGCGCTGCTGAAACCGGGGTCGTGGTTGATCATGCCGGTTGGCCCCGCCCATGCCGGCTGGGATGGCCGGGTTGTCACCAGCGACCGAGGCCGGCTCGTCGTGGGGGACGGTCCCTACCAGTGGGTCTCATCGAACGACACGTCGGTGGTGCTTCATGGGCCCGGCACCGCCAAGGTGCAACGAATCCGCGAAGTCGTTCTTCCCAACACCGAGGCGTGTATCGGTGCCCTCATCCGTGGCGAGGTCAGTCTGGTCGAACATGTTCCTCCGCATCGCCTTACCAGCCTGACGTCGCAGACCGACATCAAGGTGGGTCGTTATGCCAGACCGTCGCTCCATCGAATCGCGCTGGACGGTCGCACGCCGGCTCTCCGCAACCGTGCCTTGAGGCGCGGGCTGTCGTATGCCATCGATCGTCGAAACCTCCTCGAAGAAACCCTCTTGAAGCATCCAGCCGACGCGGGGAACCTCGTCTCGGACGGTCCGTTCGCCAAAGGGAGCTACGCCGACGCCGTTGGTATCGAACCCTTCGGCTATGACCCGCTCCTGGCCAAAATGCTCGTCGCGGCGGCGAAGAAGGAGTTGGGAGGCAACCCCATCAAACTGACGCTGGAGTACCCGGCCCTTCCCGAAGCTCAAGCCGTCATACCCAAATTCGTCGAAGCGTTTCGCCTGATCGGGCTCGAGATCACCGCCAAGGAGTGGCCGGAAGCTCAGCTTGAGTTTGAATTGCGGAACGGACGCCGTTTCGACATGGCCTATCGAGTTACACGGTCGGAGGAACCCGTACTGGAGGCCGGCCGTATGCTCTGTCCGGGATACGACGCTCCTCCCAGCGCCGACGCATTGGCTTCAGTGGCCAGTCCCCGGATCCTGCAACTCTTACTGCAGCTCGAGCGTGCCCCGGAGTGGCCCACGGCCAAGGGAATCGCCGTTCAGATCGACGGCGAGTCACGTGACGAACTGCCCGTGCTTCCGCTTTGGCAGCTTCAAGACCATTATGCCTGGAGGACCCGATTGCAGGGTCCTCCTGACGTCGCCGAGACGCTCTATCAAGGGATCGAATCCTGGGAGATCCAACCGTGGTACGCCAAGGACCCTTGGTGATCGTCGTCATCGGCTGGATGGCTATCGTCTCGGGTCTCGCCCGTGCCGCGGAGTCAGCCGCCGAAGCCACTCCGATCGAACACAAGCCCTACAAGATCGAGGTTCACTTCGGAGTCGATCCCAGCGCACGGATCGATGCGCGAAGGTTCGAAACCATTCGAATCGCCTGGGGACGCCTGGTCGATCGCTTCGTGGGCCCACCCTGGGATCTCAAGGTCGTCGAGGGAGAAGACCCGCTCGGTTCGCTTGAGCTGGGATCAATCCCGGTCGATGCCCTCAGCAAAGCCGGTACGGGATTTGATAAGGTGTGGATCATTCGGCTCCAAGCCGAAGGGGGCCGGATCTCGCTCCTGGGGCGCGAGTACGACGTCTTTCTCAAGCGGCTTGGCCCCTTGCGTCATCGACTCGTGGAGTTCCCCTCCAACCTTCCTCGCGATCTGCTGCGATTAACCCTTGATATTTTCACGCCGAACGGCCAGATCGGCGAGTCGTCGGGAGGGGGCGTCGCGGTGACCGTCCAGGGCTCGGCCCTCGCGGCAGCGAGTCCGATCGGCCTTGTCGTCCAAACAGGCACGATCTTTGAACCCCTGCGCCTCGTTTTCCAACCGGATGGCAGCACCCGGATTCTCAAAATTCCGTTCACCTATTTACGAACCGAGACTTCGAACGGATCCGTCGTGCATTGCGCGATCGTGAGCGCACTTCGCGACCCGCTCACCAAGCGGATCGCTCGGAAAAACAGTCTCTATGCCCTTGGCGTCAAACCGGGCGACCTGCCGACGCGACTCCGATTCGTAACGCGGGCCGACAAGGCCCCTGCGGCCGGTTACACGCTCACGGCTCGAACTCTGCCGGACGGCGTAGCCCAGGAGGTCGGCACAACCGACCGCGACGGTCGGGTTGTCTTGCAGCCCGGCCTGGCCGATGGCCTGGTCGTGCTTCGCTTGCTCGCGGGCAACGTAGAGCCGATGGTCGAGTTCCCCCTTATGCTCGGCGAAGGAGGAGAGGAACGGGTAGTCCCGTTTGATCCCAGGCCCGAGACCGTCGCGCTCGAGACCCAACTCGACTCACTTCGCGATGCGATCCTCGACCTGGTGGCCGTCCGTGCCCGACTCGAGGCCAGGCTCAAAGCACGCGCCGACGGCGAGGATTGGACCGGTGTTGCCGACACCCTCAAAGAATACTCCGCGCTGCCCCCACGCTCGAAATTCGCCGACCGCCTCACTCGGCTCAAGGAGGAAGCGGCCCTGGAGCAAGCGAAATCCAAGTCGGCGATCCTGACGAAGACCGCCCAGGCCCAACTCGGCGATGTCCAGGCACTCGTTGATCGCTACCTCGATGACGAGGTCGTGAAGGCCTATAGCGAAGCCCTCGAACAAGCCCGAGCTCAAGCCACCGAGCAAGCGAAAGCCAAGGCAAAGAAGAAGAAGTGATCACGCAAGAACCACTTGCGGCATCGCGACACTCAGGCCGAGCCGGCCCCAGCGCCGGCAGTCTCGGTCTCTTCCGGAGTTGAGCCTCCACCTCCGAGTCCGAAAATATTGGCGAGCTTGGCCCCGCCACGGAAGAGCCGTTGCAAGGCTGGTGTGGAGAGACGGTCGATCTGGCTGTACCAGGTCGTTACCATGCTCGTGAATTCGAGCATCTTCTCGAGCTGCTCTCGCGTGTACTGCTCAGGAGGGCCACCGGCCTTCGCCTCTCGAACGCAATGCTCGAGCAGAGCAATCGTCGGGTCCATCTCCCGCCGCTTCCGCTCGGCCATGATGACCCGGAACGTCTCCATCACGTCCTTGAGTGCTTCAAAGCGGTCCCGACGATCACCGATGATGTGAACGCGACGAACCACGCCCCAGGTAATCAATTCACGCAGGCTGGTCGACACGTTGGAACGGCTGACGTCGAGCAGTTTGCTGATCTCTTCCGCGTCGAGTGCCCTCGGGGCAACAAACAGCAGCGCGTGGACCTGGGCCATGGTCCGATTAATCCCCCAGGCCTGGCCCATCTCGCCCCAGTGCAGAACGAATTTTTGTGCAGCAGGAGTAAGTTTCACGGGAATTACCGCCAGATCTGCCCAAACAGTCTCTACAGAAATAATACTCGAACAAGACGACGGCCTTCAAGCAATAACGCTCTCTTCGGCGGCCACTTCGTTCTGGAACAGAGCCCTCTGTCGGATTTCGGCTCGGAAAACTTGAGTTGATCTACCCGCGATTTTCGAAATGGGGTATTGAGAGGACGCAAGTTCGTTTTGGAGCGATGCTTGACTTCGACCCGAAATGCGAGACTCACCCCCTCAGACGATAGAGAGGCGCCGTTAGAGCCGATTTTGAGGCCGCAGGCCTGGTTCCTTCTGTGGCTGGTCGGAAAAACGGTCATGGATCGGCCGTTCTTCCAACCGATAAAGATTGAGACGCCTCGCTATCACCGAATCGCCCCTTGGGGCTCCGCTATTCTTTTGAACATGTAATGCACCATCTCATCCGTTCGCCATCCTCAGGGATGGGGGTGAACTGACGTGAAGATTGTCGCCGCAGCCATCCAGCTTTCTTGCGAACCCTTGAGCGTCGCGGCCAATATCGGCAGAGCGGACGCTCATTTACGGCAAGCCCGAGCCGCGGGTGCGGAGCTCGCGGTGCTTCCCGAGCTCTTTAACACCGGCTACGGGCTGTGCCCCGATTTCACTCCCTACGCCGAAGACCGTGACGGCCCCACCCTGGCTCACCTTCGCGAGCGAAGCAAGCGCTGGAAGATGGGGATTGCTGCCGGCTTCGTGGAACGCGAAGGGCGGCATCTCTACGACTCATTGGCCTTCCTCACGCCGGACGGCGAGACGCACATCTACCGCAAACGGAACCTCGTGTTCTGGGAGCGGTTTCGCTTCGCGCCGGGTCGTGAGCCCTTGATCGTCACCACCCCTTGGGGGCGGATCGGCTTTGCGATTTGTGCCGACATGATCTATCGCAACGTCTGGCACACCTATCGGGATCGAATCGACCTCGCCATCGTGTCGGCGGCCTGGCCCGACTTCGCCGATCGCCGCACGGGCCGCAAACACTGGCTCTTCGGACACGTAGGGCCTCTTTCCGGAGCAATTCCGGGCAAGGTCGCTAATGACCTGGGCATTCCCGTGGTTTTCGCCAACCAATGTGGGCACACGCAGACGGTCATCCCCGTCTTGACGACGAAGATCGCCGACCGATTCGCGGGCCTCAGCAGTATCAGCGACGGTCGGCATGGGCCTATGTCGATCGCTGGGACCGAGGAAGAAGTCCTGCTCTCATCCCTTACTATCCACCCTCAACGAGGACTGAAGTCATGGCGTTCTACGTCCCCCTCGGTCTCCGCGGACTTCTCTTCCAAGCCGGAACTCTCCTGATTGGAATCTTTGGCGGTCTGGTCTACTGGCGAGCCTCTCGCCGTCGACGTTTGATCACCGCTCCTGTGAACCTGACCTTTGACTTAGCGGATGTGGAACTCATACCATTCGTAGACTGAGAAGTCCTGCACGGTTTGCGATCCAGGAGGGTTGGGTACACGTCCACCAGGTGTTTTTGAATCCTGGTTGGCGGTGCTTGCCCTACAAGTTCCAGCGGATTGCAGGTGTATGACATTTCTGAGCCAAAATGAAAGGGTCGACATCCTGGGGAAGCGGCCGTTTCCCCAAGGCTGGCTTCGATTCGAATCCCGCGGATGTTCGGCCTTCTCCCGAGCGCTCCGCTCGCCTTGGCGGACCAGGCGTCTCGGCGGCTTGATTCCCGACTGACCACCTGGAAGAGGAATCGACGATGTGCGGAATCGCCGGAGCCTTGGACCTGACCGGCACCCGAGAGTTCCCCGTTCAACGGCTGCTGGCCATGACAGGGGCCATCGCGCACCGTGGGCCGGACGATGAGCAATACCATAGTGAGCCCGGCGTGATTCTGGGGGCTCGCCGCCTCTCGATCGTCGATCTCGCAGGCGGGCGACAGCCCCTCACCAACGAGCGGGGCGACATCTGGGTCGCCTTCAACGGCGAATTGTTCGAATATCCTGAGCTGCGCCAGGAACTACTGGGGCGAGGCCACAAGCTCGCCACGCGCTGCGATACCGAGGCATGGGTTCATCTCTACGAGGATCATCGTGAAGAGATGTTCGCCAAGGCGCGGGGGCAGTTTGCCGTCTCCCTTTGGGATCGCGAGAACCGCACCCTCATCCTGGGGCGCGACCGCGTGGGGATCTGCCCGCTCTATTACACCGAGCGCGATGGCTGGCTCCTCTGGGGCTCCGAAATCAAGGCGTTGCTGGCCTCGGGGATGGTCGACGCCCGCCCCGATCCCAAGGGGATCGATCACCTCTTCTCGTTCTTCTGCGCCGGGACGACCCGCACGTTCTTTGACGGGATCAAGTCGCTGGCCCCCGGTCACTACCTCCGGGTCAAGGACGGCCGCGTTGAGATCAGGCAGTACTGGGACCTCGACTTTCCCGACGCGGGTGACGAGCGCCGACTCGACGATCCGACACCGATGATCGACGAATTCGAGGATGTACTTCGTCGAGCCGTCGAGCGCCGGCTCCGAGGCGACGTCCCGGTCGTCAGCTATATCAGCGGCGGCCTCGATTCCACAGTCGTCCTCGGGATGAGCAGCCGTCAACGAGGCCATGCAGTCCCCTCCTTCACCATCGGACTCGACCAAGCCGGACCCGATGAGCGCTCCGAGTCGACCGAAGCCGCACAGGTGCTCGGCTCGAAGCTCACCATGGTGACCATGGATAAAGGGAAGATCGCCAATGCTTTTCCCGAATTGACGATCGCCGCGGAAGGCCCGGTGCTCGACACATCATGCGCAGCGCTCATGCGACTGGCGCAAGCGGTCCACGGCCAGGGTTACAAGGTCGTGCTGACCGGCGAAGGGGCCGACGAGGCCTTGGCCGGATACGTCTGGTTCAAGACCCAGAAGACCCGCGACGCCGTCATCCAAAAGTTGGGACCGTTTCTTCCTCGAATGACTCGGCGCTTCCTTCTGGCGGCGGTTGGCGGAGGCTCGGCACATCGCCCCTCCGAGCGGGCGATCGGCGGCGTTCGCCCCGCCCAGCAAGATATGTATGAATTGATCGGTCAGGCCCGATCGATCTTGTACACGCCCGGCATGTGGAGCCGCCTCCAGGAGCATGATCCGTACAGCGACCTGAGTATCACCAACGACCGGATCGGGCGGTGGCACCCGCTCAATCAGTCACTCTACGTCGGTTACAAGGTGATGCTCGCCGGCCTCTTGATGATCTCCAAGGGGGACCGGATCGCGATGAATTCCTCGGTCGAGGCACGTTACCCGTTCCTGGATGACGACGTCATCAAGTTCTGTGCGAGCATCGACCCGAATTACAAGTTGCACGGTCGAACCGAGAAGTGGATCTTGCGGCAAGTCGCCGCTAAGACCTTACCCTCGCAGATCGCCAATCGTCCCAAAACCATGTTCCGCGCGAGCCTGTCGCAAACCTTCCTCGGCCCGAACCGGCCCGCATGGGTCGACCAGCTTCTCAGCCCCGAGTCGCTCCGTGCGACCGGCTACTTCGACCCCAAGGCCGTCGCCCGAGAACGTTACTTTCAGAACCTCCTACCGCGAATCACCGCGCGTCGCTTCGTCTTCGACGTCGGCCTGACCTGCGTCGTCTCGACACAGCTCTGGCACCACCTCTTCTGCGGGGGAGGCCTCTGCGACTTGCCAGTCTGGTCCCCGAATTCCGAAAAGAAGCCGACCGTCCAGGCAGCCGTCGCCTAAAAGGGGGAGCGGTCTACCACTGACATCCGACAGGCCCGATGCCGAACCCATTCGGCATCGGGCCTGCGTTTCTACGACGACTTCCATCGCCACTTGGAGTCTCGAGCTCAGTGGGCGGGCACGTAGACATATCCGTCCATCTGACGGTTGACGACAACGTTCACGGCGGCGAGAGCGACCGTAACACTCTCGGCCACCTCGGATTCCTTGAACCCCTTGTAGGCAAGCGCCTGCCCACACACGAATAGCTCGACTCCCGCCTTCCGGAGTTCTCCGATCACGGCCAGATTCGGGTTCTTAGCGACTCCGAACTTCGCTTGGTAGACGCTGTCCATCAGGACGGACTTCGTGGCCTCACCGTGCAGCACGAGGGCGATCTTCACGTCCGAGGCTTTCAGTCCCGCCGAACCATAGAGATTGAGTAGGCGGGCGGCCCTCTCCAAACCTTTGTTCACATCGGTAGTCTTCGCGTCGGCGGTAATATCGATGACGACCTTGGCCCCTTTACGGGGTTGTTCGGCGGCATTCGGCAACGGCACCACGCCGCCGACATTCGGAATGATCGGGTAGACCAGCTTTTGCTCGGCCGGTGTTTGGGCTGAACCCCACTCGTTCAAACATAAGACGACTGCCACGCTCAGGAACGCGCTCTTCATCGACGAATCCTCGTGAAGGAGTAGAGCTTCGTAAAGCGACCGAGCCACAGATTTAACGCAGGCCAGTCGCACGTAGAGGAGGCATACGACCGAAGACGGCCTGATTACGTATTGATACTTCAAAACGTTCCCCCGTTCAGATGGCTCCTGTGCACCACGAACGGGGGATGACCTCGCCTCGAGTCGTGATGAGTCGGCTCATGCCGGGACGAGTGCCTCGAGCAAAAATTTATGAACGTGTGTGGTCTCGAGTGACCCATCGGCGTTAGGCGGGATTCCGTCGCCGATCAGAATTGGTCGATCCTCGACCCGCTCGGCATACAGGCCATGACTCCCTTTGACCAGGCTGGCATCGAGCGGGATCACGTCGAACAGCGTGCGAAATCCAAGCTTCTTCTGAACCAGCCGGCGCAGGGCTCGGCCTTTCGGCCAGGCTAGTGCCGGGTCGAAGAAGAGCTCGCACGGGTCGTAGCCCGGTTTGCGGTGAATATCGACGGTTCTCGCGAAGTCGGGTGCCCGCCGCTCATCAAGCCAATAGGGATAGGCGAACCAGGCGTCGCGCTGGGACAGGAGAACGAGTTCCCCCGATCGAGGATGATCGAGTCCGATCTCCGCTCGCGCTTCTCCCTCGAGGACCCGGTCGACTCCCGGGAGTGAAGCGAGGAGTTCGCGAACCCGGCTCAGATCGTTGGAATCGTGGACATACACATGCGCAAGCTGATGATCGCAAACGGCGAAGGCTCGGCTCTGGAACGTGTCGAGAACCTCGCCGAACGGGCCGTCGCGCGCGACGAGCAGTCCTTCACGGTGTAAGAGTTGGTTCACGAGTACCGGTCGACTCACATCGCAGTGACCGTATTCACTGACGACCCAAATGCGTGCGCCGACGCGCCGGGCAACGTCGATGAGTTCCTCGCAGGCCGCGTCGAGTTCGCCAACCAGACGCGGCATGTCCGAACCTGAGAGACCGAAACGCTGAGGGTCGTAATCGAGGTGAGGCAAATAGGCGAGTGTCAGATCCGGGCGTTCTCGCTCGAGCACGTTTCCGGCACAGCGGGCGATCCACGACGTACAAGGTAGGCTGGCGCTGGGTCCCCAGAAGGTGCGGAACGGGAAAGGACCCAGCTCCCGTTCGAGACGTTCACAGAGTCCATCGGGTGTTCCCGTGATGCCGAAAGCCTTATTGCCATCAGCTCCATAATAGGGTTTGGGGGTGACACTCCAATCCACGGCGGCCCCCTGGTTGAACCACCAGAAGAGCTTCGCCACACGGAACGAGCGTCCCTGCTCCTGGGCGCGTCGCCGCGCGGTGACATAAAGCGGCTCTGCTTGAAGGAGCCGGTTGGATTGCTGCCAGAAGCGAACCTCCCCCGTCTCGCGGAAGAGCCAGCCGTTGCCAACGATCCCATGCCCCGATGCCGGCAAGCCGGTCAACAGGCTCGCCTGAACCGAGCAGGTTACCGCCGGCAACGTCTCACGAAGCGGCCGCGACCAGCCGGAATCGACCAGGGCGCGAAGGCGAGGAGCATATTGGAGCAGTCGACCCGTCAGGCCAACCGCGTTGATGAGGACCAAGGGAGCGGTGGCTTGCAATGATCCGGCTCCTCGTCAAAAACTGAAGGTAGGAGTTTCTCTGGAAGGCGGCCGAGGAGAGCTAGCTATCTTCACGACTCAGGCACGAGATCGATTCTACCACCTCGGCTGAGACGACATCTTCGCACGGCAAGGCTAAGGAGTTCGAGATGAAAATCGGCTCCTCGCAACAAGAGGGTCGCGAACCATTTCCGCCTTACGCATTTATACCGGGAGGTCCGTGGCCTCACCCCACCCGTTCGCCTCTGGGCCACTCCCACGACCGAGCCCGCCTCGAGGCCTCCCCGATCGAGGACGACCTCTGGCAGGCATCGAATCTCTTCCTTCGAGGGGTCGAGCTCTTCAACGCCGGCTACTACTGGGAATCGCATGAGTATTGGGAGGCGCTCTGGCACGCTCACGGCCGCAAGGGGCCAACCGCCGTCGCACTCCAAGGCTTGATCAAGCTCGCGGCGGCGGGCGTCAAAGTGAGAGAACAGAAACCGCGAGGTGTCAGCCGTCTCGCCCTAAGAGCCGTCGAGCATTTCGAATGGGTAACCGGCACAGGCCGCAAGCACATTCTAGGTCTGAACCTCGACGAATGGATCGAGCACGCCAAATCCGTCGCGGTGGATCCCCCCGAGGATCCCTCCAACCGTCTGGAACGGGTTGTTCCCGTCTTTGCGTTCCGATTGGAACCCTCATTTTAGACCTGTCTTCGCTCGAATGGCCTACATCGGAACAGGAGAGCGACAACCTATACAAATACAATCCATCGCAAAAATCTTTTAATTTCCATACAGCAATCAGTGGAGCATCCGACAAGTTTTTGTAGGACAGGCCTTGGCCTGCCGAGGTTCTAGCGGATAGCCCTGGCAGGAAGGCCCGCCACACGCGAAAACATCTTTTGACTAAACATGCTCACTCTACAAAAAAAAGAAGACTCACATTATAAAGCAATTTATTTAAAATATAATATACATATTATATTTTTATGTATACATCTACAAAACACATTTTATTTTCAACTAAGACGATCTGTAAGGCCCTAGGCTGTTACGATCGTCTCTTGTACTTGTTACTCCTGCGGTCCGGAGGCCCGGGTTGACCGATCAGGCCGAGGACATGCCGCGTTCTCTTGGAATAGGACTGCGAAATGGATCCAAGGTATCGAGGGCCCCGCTTGATTGAGGTTCTGTTGGTTCTCTTCGTCATTGGGGTCGGGATCTGCTTGTTTCTTCCTGCTTCCGGTGCCAGTCGTGAAGCCGGGCGCCGGACCCTTTGTCAAAACCACATGAGGGCGCTTCTCGGGCATCTCCAGGCCAAGGAGCACTTCCCGTGTGCGGGGACCTATCAAGATGATGCCGCGATTCACGGAGGTGATCCGGCCAGATCTGCGATTTACCGGTCGATCATGAACCCCCGGGCATTCGTCCGCGACCCCGGTCCCTTGCGATCGAGTTGGGTGGTCGAAATCTTGCCCGAACTCGACCGCCAAGACTTGCTCAATGAGTGGAGCCGAGAAAAGAGCTATCTGGATGACACCACCAACGGCGCAGGTCGGAGAAGCAATTCCGAGGTCGCGCGTACCGAACTCGAGATCCTTCGATGCCCGAACGACTCAACAACCTTTTGGGGTCGGGGCAATCTGAGCTACGTCGTCAACGGCGGCTTCTCGCGTTGGCACGCAATTCCGGTTGGATGGTCGGGAGGAGAGGAGGACGGCCAAGCACACAACGGGCCGCTCCTCAGGTGGGCACCTCCCGACGGCACATGGCGAAATACACAGGACACCTGCCGACGGCTGGGCGTCATGTTCCTGGGGACATCCACCGGCAATCAGCCCTGGGATATCAAGACCAGGCCGAGTGACCTCATTGATGGCGCAAGTCAAACGTTCATGTTCACCGAAAACACTCTTGCCGGCTATTCACGCGGGACGCAAGATTCGGGTGGACTGCCGACGAACTGGGCTTGTCCCCTGCCCAACTTCACGATGTTTCTCGCTTCAGACGATGTCTGCGACTCTGCAACAACAAAAGGTGATTGCCTTGGTGGACAACTTCGCCCCACACCGGATGGCAAGACCGGGCTCGGCTGGAACCGCGCCAATCAGCCTGGGACGTGGGAGAACGTCAATTACGGCAGGAAGTTGAAAAGCGAGGGTTCCTTTCCGTTCGCGAACAGTGGCCATCCGGGCGGAGCGAACTTCGGGTTCTGTGATGGTGCGATTCGCTTCCTGTCCGCCTCCATCGACGGCTCGGTTTACGCTCGGCTGATCACGCCGGCCGGTGCGAGTCTGAGCGATCAGATCCGCCAGTCCCAACTTTCGGACGAGGAACTCGGGGATATGTATTCTCCATAGGGACTCGCCAATTTTTCTCGCCAGCAGTAGCCCTCGGACGGCCGCAAAACCTTTGTCGACGAGTTAACAACCATCTTGGTCCATCCACACATCAATCTTCTCACAATAAAAGAACTTTCGATTCTACTGCTACGATGGTATACCCTCCGGCCTGGCCTGAATTACTCGACTGGCAAGTCGCCCTGAAACGAAAGGACCGGTCGCCCTCCTTTCGGAAGACGGCCGGTCCGTGGTTACCTGAGCCCTTCTTGGCCAGAATCTCGCTCAGCTCGTGGTCTTCTTGTTCGGATCGGACTGAGCCGGAGGCGATGACGTCGATCCCGAACCATTGGCGAGTTGGTTCGCAAGGTCGATCAGTTGCTGCGCGGTCGACGACTGGTCGTTGGACGTATCTCCAGAGCTGCTGTTCGAGTCCGACGGCTTCGAGGTCTGGTTGTCTGTCGTGCTTCCGTCCGTTGGAGTGGTCCCTGCGCCGTTGTTGTTCGTGGGTGTCGAGACCGTCGGGGGCGTCGTCGTGGTTGGTATCGTCGTGGGAGCGATGTTCGACTGGCCGATCGTCTGAGTGACCCGACTGCCGCTGAAGAGCGTGTAGATCGGGAACTGGCTCATGATCGAGTCGGTACCCAGCAACTGGTTGACCTTGAATCGAGACGGGGAGATGTTGCGGAACTTGGCCACGATCGCGTTCGGAACCGTTGTGTAACGCGGCTGGAGGTGGAGCAATTGATGGTAGTTACGGGTCACGCTCGGGTCTAAAAGGAAACCAGCGTTCGCCGACCGCTGCCGGTTGGTGATCATGAAGGCCGTGGGCGAAGGCAAGAGCGTCTTCGAGAGCAATCGGAGCTGGGACATGGTGAGTGCCCCATTGAGCTGGCCATCAGCCGCGGCATCGAAGAAGTTGAACCGTCGTTGCAGTACGTCGGGCTGATCGGGCTGCTCGCCGAAGAGGGTGGTGCTATTACTTGGAATCCGACTCGTTCCGCCCAAGAGCCGAGCCATGGCGGCGGCTTCGTACTGCCCAGTCTTCGGCGCGTTGTCGACGAAGTCCTGGATTTCCTGAGCCGTGATGCTTCCGTCGTTGTTCTCGTCGATCAACGGGAAGTCGTTGTGTTCGAGCAGGTATTGGATCGCGATCGTCCCTTCGATGGCCGAGATCGCATTCCCGACGTCGATACGAGCGTACGAACGGGACACGTCACTGCCCGTGAAGGTGGGCGGATCCGCCGTGCTCAACTGGTCGTTGGTATCTGTGACGGGGACGGCGGTCCACTGGAGGATCGCGTTGATCCCGTCCGGGTTGTTGTACATCGAGAGGTCTTTGAGGCTGCCCGCCCCAAAGTTGAGGGTCAACGCCTGGACAGGAGTTGTCAGGTAGGCGTCGGAAGTGACCCCCGTCGAGTTGATGGTCGACCAGTAGTTGAGGGCCGAGCCGACCATCGCAAACGATCCACCGACAATCGCGGCGGACAGCGACGTACCGCCTTGAACGAATGTCAAGTGATCGTTCGGATCGGCGGAGTCGCCCGTAAGCGTCGTCGAGGAACTGGTGCTACCGGACCCACTCGTACTGCTTACCTGGGCCGCCGAGAATCGACGTCGGAACGTCGGAACGTCGATCGCCGGTGCGGCGAAGTCCGTTGTGGCGTTCCTGTTGGCCGAGGCAAGAATACGGTCGCTGTAGACAGCCAGGTTGCCCTGGGTCAACTGACTGATCGGGTCGGTGCTGGTACCGCTCGCGGTGCTACCCGTGCCACCGGTGCTACCTGAGCTGCTCGTGCTGAGCTGGATTCCACCAACCGCGACCCCTTCCTCGAAGATCGTCGCAGGCGTGTTGTTGATGTTGGTCTGAACCACACCGATCGTGGGATCGGTCGGAGCAGACGATGGCGTCTGGACGAACGGGAAGGGAATGGTGCCCGTGACCGAGACCATTTCGTTGAGGACCGCCGGGAACGCAATCCCGTTGACGTCACCGTCGTTGGTGTTATTGGCGTTATTGGTGCCGGTCGCTCCGATGGAGTTACCACCGGTGGAAGCCGTACCACTGCCGCCGCTGCCGCCCGTACCACCAGAGCCACCAGTACCCGAGCCGTTAGAATTGCTGGTCGTCGACGAACCGGCTCCGAACGGAGCTCCGAACTGTCCCGCGGAGGCGATCGGAGCGATCCCCAAGGCACGGAACTTCTTGAGCTGGTTCTTGAACGCGATGACGATTTGCGGGTAGCGACGGAAGGCCGTTCCCTCGGTGTCGAAGGTCTCGGTCGAGCCGAATCCATAAACCGAGGCGATCACACGATCGACCTTGTTGGGGCGTACCGGATCGTTGACAAAGGGATGCGAGGCGACGTAAGTGGTCCCCTGATACACCGCGTTGGTCGTCGTCAAGGCGTTGGACGACGCGGTGATGGACTGACCACCCGTCGATCCGGTACCCGTACCGGAACCGGAACCTCCCGTGCTCCCCGTGCCTCCCGTTCCTCCTGTGCCGCTGCCACTACCTCCGATGGTGGTCGAAGCCAGTTGGACGAACGGATAGAACACGTTCACGGGGTTGAGAGTCGCCTGCGGGACGAACTGGGCAACAACACCCGCGACGAGCGTTCCGTGGCCGTCTTCCGAGACGGCGGTGATCGCATTGCCCGAGGAAGAGCCGGTTCCACCCGTACCGCCCGTACCGCCGCTGCCGCTGCCACCCGTGCCCCCGGTACCGCTGCTGCCCGTCGTGGTCGAAATCGCCGCGGTGTCCGAGTTACCCAGGCCGCCTGTCACCACATTCGTGCCCGGTGCGACACGGCCTCGGAACGGAGGAGACGTGGCATCGATGCCGGTGTCGACGACGTCCACCGCGCTTCCTTGGCCGTCATAAGGCACGCCCAAGGCGCGGAGGTCGTTCAGACCGATCAAGGAGCCGGTCGTCGAATTGGCCAGGGCGGTCGTCGTCTTGAACTGCCAGATACCGTCGTCGTCGGACGCATAAAGCGTCGTGCCGTCGGCGGAGAACGAAATGCTCAAGCTCGAGTCGATAAAGCTGGTCGAGTCTTGAGCCCCGGAGGTATGGAAGCCCGCGGCAAAGACCGTCGCCACCCCCTGCGGAGTAATGCGAATGATACGGCCACCGATGTTCGTGCCACCGGTCGTGTTGCCGTTACTTACGATGGGAACAACTTCCCCAGTCGCGGGGTCGGTGGTCACACCGACCTGACCCGGACCTTGGATTGGAATATCAATCGGGTCGGTCGGCAAGGGGGCAATGGGGGTGACACTGACACTCAGACCCGTGCCGAGGTCGGTCACGAACAGGTTACCCGCGGAGACCGGGGTTCCCAACGAGTTCAAGGTCGTTGTGCCCGAACTTGTGCCTCCGGTCCCCCCCGTTGAGGACGTGGTCGAGAGCGGGAAGCCTTGCGAGAAGTAGCCGTACTGGTCGAAGGCGATATCCTCGAACCGACGACCCGTGGTCAAGACCTCCGACATCTGATCCGGCAACAGGCTCGTGGAAGTCGTACCGATGAAGCCGATGAGATCTTCGCCGTTAAGGCCCTGAACACCGCTGGTTCCGGGACTCGCGGGAATGCCGCCGCCTGCCGGAGTTCCGAAGTCGGTGAACGCGGAGTACACTGGCGACAGATAGTCCTGGTTCGCGGCCGTCAAACCGACCTGCGGTCCAAGGTTGAGGCTCGTACCCTGAACGCCGCTCGGGAGCGTGGCGTTGCTGATGCTCTGGCCCGGGGCGTAGGCGTTCGCGTTGAAGTAAAGCGCAGTAAACGTGGGCGGCGACGTTGTCGAGGCGCCGGTTCCAGACCCTGCGATCAGGCCACGGAGGAAGGTTTGATCCTGAACCGGCGGGACCAGGATTGCGCTCGGATTGAGGTTAAACTTGAGCGAAGACTGCCCGCTCGTCATGGTAACGAACGTGCCAAGGAGCGTGCCTTGAGGACTGATCTGATAGATAATGTTCTTATTAGGATCATCACGATCGACACTGCTGACGAACATCGACGGAGTGCCATTGAACACCCCTTCAGGATCGAAAGCGATGTCATACCAGTTGACGAGGCCGCTGGCCGCACCCACCGAGTTGCTGGCGTTTCCACCGGGCTCCAACTGGTTGATCACGGTGTTGAGGTCGAAGAAGACGCTCGCCTTACCCGTGGCTGGATCGACGCGGTAGATCACGCCAGGATGGTTCGCGGCGTTGGCGTTTTCGCCAGCACCACGGTCGATGGCGTAAAGGACGTTCCCGAAAACGCCACCAGGCCCAGCCTTGATCCGAACGATGTCACCGCCGAAGGACGACGACGGGGTCAACATGGCCACCGACGTGGTCGGCGCGGCGGTGGGGAAGGTTCCGCTGGTCGTCGTTGTGGTCCCAATACCTGAGATGATCGAGACGGAACCCAAATCTTCATTTGTTGGCGTGGTTGCCGCTGTAAACGAGGCAGAGATCGGACCCGTAACCACGAAGGGAGCGAGCAATGAGCGCTGTTCGAGGGCCTGAACGGGCTCGATCCGAAGATCACGACGACGCCGCCGCGCTGGGCCCTGCGCCTGCGGTCGGGTTGGGTGAGACATTCCATTCTCTCCTAAGGATCGACGGGTCCTTCCGGGACCGAGGCCGAGTTGCCCGGCAATCTACGGTATCGGCGCGACCGGCTCTCACGGATCAGTTAGAAAATGTGGCGATTCCTGAGAACCGACACGACCGGCATGCGCGGACCATTCAGTGGAGTTGAATCGGCTGATCGCGGCCTTGACATCAACCAAAGATTGGTTGGAGGCCGCAAAATCGTCACTGGCGTAAGTACTCAGACCGTGCGGGCGGACGATTGGGGTAGGCGCGGAGACGGGAAGAGCCGACAGAGCTGTGTGCTGGCAGGACGCAACCAGGCTGCGCGACTTCGGACCGAGGCAGGCTCGGCGATGTCAGCGCATAAAAATGCCCCCATCCCCTTCATTGCGCATGAAGGTCGACGTGACTGGCAAAGGCCAATCAGGCCGGGATGAGGGCGATCATCACACGAAATGGCAGACCGACCAGGAACGATCCGCCTTACTCCACGACCCCTTTCGGGCCCGCGGGAGGACGGCCGGTCGTCGGCTGGGGGAACTGCTGTTGAGCCGTTCCCGCTCGGCGACGAACATCGAGTTCGATCGACCCAAACGTCTGCTCATGACGCTGGATCGTCATCCCCAAAGCCGTCAATAAGCGCTTGGCTGTATAAAAGTTCATCACAATTCGCTGATTCGCCTTGACTTCCTGGCGACCGGTCGCGAACGGTTGGGGATTCAAACCGAAGTCGAGGATCACCTCCTCGGGGGTCGCCGTGACGCGGCAGAAGTTCGAGTAAGAGGGCAACGTGCCCGAGTCGTCAACCACGACTTCGGTCGTCTGTTGCTGAATCGGCTGGTGTTGTGGAACCGCTGCGGATTCCGGATTTTCTTTCTCGCTCATTGCGATCTCCCTTTATTCGGTATATCCCCTCACCCTAACGGCGAAGGGAGCCGAGCGTACCACACACGCGCGTGGTCTCACAACCGGTCTAGAAAGCATCCCGTGAGTATCGCGAGCCTCTCACGCGAGTGTCAATTGGCCAGTGCCGGAGTGGCCTCGACCAGACGATCGAGCTCGGTCAGCGTCCGATGCGAGGCCCCGTTCTGCGCCAACACGTACGCCCGCCCCGATTCACCGCGCTCGGCCGCGGTCTCCGGATCGTCGAGATCGGCGATGAGTGCGGAAGTCAGCTCCGCGGCGTCCGCGACCCGACGCGCCCCTTGCCGTGAGAGCAATTGCTCGACCGTCTCGCGGAAATTTTCCGTATAGGGCCCGAAGAGAACTGACGCGCCAAACGCAGCCGGTTCCATCATGTTCTGCCCCCCGCGCCCGGGGAGCAGACTGCCACCGACGAAAGCCACATCGGCCAAGCCCCAGATGGCTGAGAGTTCACCGATGCTGTCGACCAGGATGATCGGGGCTGGACTCCGCTTGGAATGGGAGTCGATCCCTTCGCTCCGCCGCACGAACACCTCGCCCTTGGCGTGAAGCCATTCCGCAACCCGATCAAATCGTTCCTGGTGCCGAGGAACGAGGATCAGGCGTAATCCGGGATGCCGGGCACGTGCTGCGCGGAAGGCTGCCAAGGCAGCGGCTTCTTCCCCTTCCATTGTGCTCCCGGCCACGAAGATCAGGTCCGATGCCGAAAGCCCTAGTGCCCGCCGCAAGGCGAGGGTCTTTGGGTTACTACGATCACACTCCAGGCCGTCGTATTTGATCGACCCGGTCACGCGAACGCGTTGAGTCGGAACCCCGAGATCGATGAAGCGAGCGGCATATTCATCGGTCTGAGCCGTCACCGCGTCGATCCGGCGTAAGGTCGACCCGAGGGGACCTCGCAATCGCCGGTATCCACGATGGCTGCGGTGGCTCAAGCGGCCGTTGACGATCGCAACCCGGGCATCGGCTCGTTTCGCCGCCCAAACCAAGTTGGGCCAAAGCTCAAGCTCGACCAAGGCCAAGACGGTCGGCCGAACCCGAGACACGGCGTGACGCGTCGCCCAACTGAAGTCGAGCGGCGCATAAAACGTGACCAGGTCTGGGAACGTCTGCCGGGCAAAGGCTAAGCCGGTAGTGGTCGTCGTCGAGATCACCACATCCCACCGCGGACGCCGCCGGGCAAGTTCGTGGATAAGAGGCTGAAGAAGATGCACTTCCCCAACGCTGACCGCATGGAACCAAAGACAGGGGCGATCACCAATCCGTAACGGAGCTCGACCCAAGAACTTCTCGGGCCAACCTTCGCGATAGCGCCCCGTTCGCAAAGCTCGAAAGATCAGAAGCGGAGCGCACGCCGTCAAGAGGGCGAGATAGACCAGATTCAACAGCAACGGCATGGGGAATCCTTTCCCGGACCAGCATCGCGTTCTCCGGCGCAACCGGAACTTTCACCCCTTAAAGCAATTCGTGTGCCTGACTTGCCTCAATGTCCGCGTAAGACACCTCTCATGGCCAGTCAGTCCGCAGCACGGCCTCGATGAGTCAGGCCATTGTTCTCGCCAGTTAAAACCGCCGACCGCTTGGCTTCAATCCTAAAGCCAAAGACCAACAAGAGATACATCTAGCGAGTCCGACCACCGACAAGTGAAAATGCCGAGCCACGAGGGCTCGGCAAGATCGTTTTGACGAGGATCAGATCCAAGAGAGGCTGCGTGGTCTCTTAGAAAGAATCGGCTGCAGCCTCTTTCCTCATGCAGCAAGCTTTGAATTTTTTACCGGAACCGCACGGGCATGGGTCATTTCGTCCGACTTTTTTCCCCACGTTTCGCACGGGTTCCTTCTTCTTTTCTGTCGACTGCTGGCTTGCGGCGATGGCCGCCTCTTGTTGAGCGCGAACTCCGGAAACAGGCGCGGACGCCAGTTCGGAATCGGGCGCCTGGTGAATCGACTGCGCCCGATCGAGCTGCCAGCGACTCCCCAGGTAGGACAGGAACTCGGGATCGAACTGTTCGACCCGGAAGATCAGGTCCGTCACCTTATCGGAGACGCCGGTCCACATGTCGGAGAAGATGCGCATCCCCTCGCGCTTGTACTCGACCTTGGGATCGATCTGGGCATAGCCTTGCAGCCCGATCGAGCTCCGGAGGTGGTCCATGGCCCGAAGATGCTCCATCCAGCTCGAGTCGAGAATCTGGAGGACGAGCACCTTTTCCATCTCGCGCATCTCGGGTCGATGCCGAGCGTCCAGGGCGTTGATGAGTTCGTATCGGGCGTTGGCTCGCCCCTTGGACTTGAGTTCCTCGACGGTCGTCTCCACCCCCAGCTCAGTCCGAGCCCAGGCGGCCAGATCCGTGAGCGCCTTTTCGTCGGGCTCGGGGGCGAACCTGGCTTCTTCGGGTTCCGGACCGTAGGCGTCATCAATACGTCGCTCGAGTTCCTGCGCGAGCCTGCCTCCCACGTAATGCTTGCGGGCAACGTCGAGCAAGAGCGACTCGATCTCGGGACGCAGGAGGGGTCGAAGCTCCTCCGGGTCGACCGCGGTGCGGAACCGCTCCGAGGCCCAAACGGCTAGACCGTCGCGGTCATACCTGGGACTGTGGTTCTGGGATCGTTCGGCCAGGTAGCGAGTCAGGCCCACCTGTACCGGGAACTCCGCCTCTTTGCGGGCATAGAGTTCTCGGGCCTGCTCCTGGACCTTGCGAACGACTTCTGCTTTCGAAAGCGAAGCCCATTCCGCCGGGTTGATCGCCAGGCCGAGCTTGTGATGGATCCAGCCCGCCAGGGAACGCCGCCCCCAATCCTCCTGGAGGAATTCACGAGCGGGAGCGAGATCCACGGTAGTGATGGTGTGGATCGCCTTCTCGACGAGAAACTCTTCCAGGCCTTCGCGGTCGAATTCGAATTCCCCATCCTCATAGTGGCCGAACTTGCGAAGATCCCGATCCTTGAGGTTGAGGTTGTAGCGGTTATTGGCCCAGGTCACCAGCGATTGCCAGGTCCATTCCGAGGGATCGGCGTCGGCGGGCAGGTTTTCCTCGGCCGCTTCGCGGACGAGGTCGGTGGCCTGCCGTTCGGCCTGGCGCTTGGCTTCTTCCTCGGCGTCCTCGAACTCAGCCCCTCGGAAGTCACGTGCGGAGAGTTCGACCCCCAACCGCTGACTCGCCCACTCGGCAAAGCTCGCGGTTCCATAGTCATCGGCGAGGAAGCGATCGGCCGCAGCGCGGACCTGATCGTCGATCATCTCGAGGATGGCATCCTTGGCCGGGTAGCCATCGAGAAGGCGCTGGCGGAACGAGTAGATCCGCTTCCGCTGCTCGTCCATGACCTCGTCATATTCAAGCAGATTTTTACGCGAGTCGAAGTTGCGCTCTTCGACTTTCTTCTGAGCCCCTTCGATCCGACGAGAGACCAGCTTGCTCTCGATGGCCTCGCCGTCTTCCATGCCGAGACGGGTGAGCACGGCCGAGACCCACTCTCCGGCGAACTTCCTCATCAGGTCGTCTTCAAGCGAGAGGAAGAAGCGAGAGGTTCCGGGGTCCCCTTGCCGGCCGGCGCGACCACGCAACTGGTTGTCGATGCGGCGGCTCTCGTGGCGCTCGGTGCCAATGATGTGCAGGCCGCCCGACGAGGCAACCTCGCGCCCTTCGGACTTCATCTCGGGTTCGTACTTATCGACGGCGGCTCGCCAGACCTCGGGGGGCACTTCCAGGCGCGTGGGATAGACGGGTTGCCCATCCTCATCGGTCAAACGCTTCAGATCGGCCCAGGCCATGAACTCGGGATTCCCCCCGAGGATGATGTCGGTACCGCGGCCGGCCATGTTCGTGGCGATGGTCACCGCCGCTTTGCGGCCCGCCTGGGCGACAATCTCAGCTTCGCGCTCGTGATACTTGGCGTTCAAGACCTGGTGCTGAATCCCATGCCGCTGGAGCATCTCGGAAATCTGCTCCGACTTCTCGATCGAAGTCGTGCCCACCAGGATGGGACGCCCCGTGGCATGCACTTCTCGGATCTCGTTCAGGATCGAAGAGAACTTCTCGCGATCCGAGCGATAGATCACGTCGGCATAGCTTTGTCGGGTCAAGGTCCGGTTCGTGGGGATGGCGATGACGTCAAGGTGATAGACCTTGTAAAACTCGTTCGCCTCGGTCATCGCGGTGCCGGTCATCCCGGAGAGCTTCTTATAAAGCTTGAAGAAGTTCTGCAACGTGATGGTGGCCAGCGTCTGGTTCTCTTCCTTGATGCGGACCCGCTCCTTGGCCTCCACGGCTTGATGCAAGCCGTCGGACCATTGCCGCCCCGTCATGAGTCGACCGGTGAATTCGTCGACGATGACGATCTCGCCATTGAGCTCGACGTAGTCACGATCTCGCTTGTAGAGATGATGGGCTTTCAACGAGTTGTCGATCAGGTGAGGCCATTCCATGTTGCCGGGAGTGTAGAAACTCTCGATCCCGGCGATCTTCTCAGCCTCACGGATCCCTTCGTCGTTGAGGTGGCAGGTGCGCTCTTTCTCTTTGACCTCGAAATGCAGGTCTTTGCGCAGCAAGCGAGCGATCCGATCGGCCTCCGCGTACTTGCGGACGTCGTCGAATGCGGGACCCGAGATGATGAGCGGCGTTCGCGCTTCATCGATGAGGATGCTGTCAACCTCGTCGATGATGGCGTAATGGAGCGGCCCTTGGGCCTGCAACTCCTTCGTCGGCTTCATGTTATCGCGAAGATAATCGAAGCCGAACTCGTTATTGGTTCCGTAGGTGATGTCGCAGCCGTAGGTATCCTGGCGCTCTTCCGAATCCATGTCGGACTGGATCGCGCCGACGGTCATGCCCAGACCGTTGTAGAGTGGACTCATCCACTCGGCGTCGCGGCGAGCGAGGTAGTCATTGACCGTGACGACATGGACGCCCTTCCCTTCGAGGGCGTTGAGATAGGCGGCGAGGGTCGCGACCAGCGTTTTCCCTTCACCGGTCACCATCTCAGCGATATTGCCGCCATGAAGCACCATACCGCCCATCAACTGGACGTCGTAGTGCCGCATTTTGAGGTACCGTCGGCCGGCTTCGCGACAGGCGGCAAAAGCTTCGGGAAGCAGAGCATCCAGGGTTTCTCCCTGGGCGAGCCGCTCCCGGAACTCCTCCGTTTTTGCACGGAGCTCGGCGTCGGACAGATTCTGCATCGCCGGCTCGAGCTCATTGATTCGAGCCACAATCGGCCGCATTCGGCGAATCTGACGCTCGTTCGAGTTCCCGAAGAGGCGGATCAGCCCTTCGGAGACCCCCTCCGACATCGCGGTGAACGCGTCGCTCGTCTTATCCCAAATTTCGCTAAGCAGTTCCATTGCCGAATTCGCCCTGCCCCGAGGAGCAATGTAGTCGCAATAAGTCGATTGTACCGCCGATCTTACAACTGCCGGCGCCGCTCCGTCAAGCGGAATGGCGGAGTCGTCCCCGATGCGAGTCGCCGGTTCCTACTGTTCATGGGACAATGATCTCGGGAAAGTTCGCCAGGGATGGAATATCACGCCGAAGTTGCCGTCGAAGCTCTCCCCTCGAAGCCGTACAATATCCCGACCCCAGCGCCGCCAACGCTTGGCCGCGCGGAGCCGCACAGTTGAGATTGATTCGGAGGTCAGTGGGTTGCAGGAACTCAGTGCAACGACCGGTCGGCGGCTCGTGTTCTTGGGAACAGGCACGTCCACCGGCGTACCCGTTTTCGGCTGCGATTGCTCCGTCTGCTCTTCCGCTGACCCTCGCAATCGGCGCCTGCGACCGAGCGTGTTGATGAAATTCCCGCTCGGCAACCTCCTGATCGACACCACTCCGGAAATGCGCCTGCAACTCCTTCGCGAGCAGATCCGGCATGTGCATGCGATCGCGTACACACACAATCACGCCGATCACCTTTTTGGTCTCGACGACGCCCGCCTCTTTCCCAAGTATGTGGGCGGGCCGGTGCCCATCTACTGCGAGCCCGAGACCGAGGCTTCCATTCGCAGCATTTTCCATTACGCCTTTCACGAAGCAGGACTTTCGCTCCCGGCCGGTCATCTACCGAAAATGCGCTTCGAGTCGATCAGCCCAGGAATCCCATTCGAATTACTGGGACAGCGCATCTTGCCGATCCGCTTGGAGCATGGTCGGTTCAACGTGCTCGGATTCCGCGTCGGCGACCTTGCCTACTGTACCGATGTCTGTAGAATCCCAGCTTCGAGCTGGCCACTCCTGGAAGGACTTGATACCTTAATCTTGGATGCGCTACGATATGAACCGCATCCGACGCATTTTAATCTCGAACAGGCACTCGACGTCGTCGAACGGCTCAAGCCTCGACGAGCGTTCTTCACTCACCTCTCGCACAGTTTCGACCACGGTCCAACCGAGTCGACCTTGCCCCCCCAAGTTGCTCTCGCCTACGATGGCTTAGCCCTGGAATTTTAGAATCGACGCCGTGACCGACCTGGGAATGTGATTCCTCCCAAGGTGACACCACGGTAGACGTTGGGAGTTGGAGCGCATGCCCCCCGATCGCCTGCTCTTGGAGCGTTTGGCGCGACATGGACAGGATCACCTGCTGTACTGGTGGACCAGTCTCAGCGACAGCGATAGGACTCGGCTCGGCCGAGAGGTCGAAGCTCTCGACCTGGAGCAGCTCGACGCGCTGGTCGCCGGCCTGCTTAAAGAGGAGTCGAACGCCCAGGCCAGTTCGGACCAGGTCGAGCCCATTGAAGTGTTCCGTCTCCCCAAAACGGACGGTGAGCGTGTTGCACGACGACACGTCGCCGAGATTGGGAACGCGGCCCTGGCCGCGGGCGAGGTGGGCGTGATCCTGGTTGCCGGCGGCTCCGGTACCCGACTCGGGTTCGACGGCCCCAAGGGGACCTACCCGATCGGGCCGGTCTCGGGCGCCAGCCTGTTCCAGATCCACGCTGAGAAGATCGTCGCCCTCGGGCGGCGGCACGGCAAGCCCGTGCCGCTTTACGTGATGACCAGCCCCGAGAACCACGAGACGACAACCGGATTCTTCGCTGCGAACAAGAATTTCGGGCTCGAGCACGTTCGCTTCTTCGTTCAAGGGCAGATGCCGGCCGTTGACCGTAATACGGGGAAAATTCTCCTTGCCGAGAAGGGGCGATTGGCCCTCAGCCCCGACGGCCATGGCGGCACGCTCTCGGCTCTCGCGGCACGCGGACCGGCCGGCGAGCCGAGTTGTCTCGACGAGATGCGCGAGCGAGGCGTCCGGACCCTCTTCTACTTTCAGGTCGACAACCCGCTCGTGAAGATTGCCGACCCCGCCTTCTTGGGGCTGCATCGCCAGGCCAAGGCGGAGATGTCGTTCAAGGTCATCGAGAAACTGGCCCCCGACGAGAAGGTCGGCCTGGTCGTTCGCGTCGACGGACGACCCCAAGTCATCGAATACTCGGACTTGCCCAGTGACCTGGCCGAGCGTCGTGAGCCGGATGGCAGCTTGCAGCTCTGGGCCGGAAGCATCGCCGTCCACATATTCGAACGAGGCTTTATCGAACGACTGCTCGAAGAGGCCAAGCTTCCATTCCACCGAGCCGTCAAAAAGGTCGCTTACGTGGATGAAAGCGGCACACTCATTCAGCCCAAAGAACCCAATGCGATCAAGTTCGAGCGATTCATCTTCGACGCGCTCCCTCTCGCCGAACGCTGGACACTCGTCGAAACCGATCGGGCCATCGAGTTCGAACCGCTCAAGAATGCGACAGGTACGGACTCGCCGGAGAGCGTGCGTAAACGCATGAGCGAACTTTACGCGAGCTGGCTCGAACGCGCTGGTGCCGTGGTCAACCGACAGCCGGACGGTTCGATCCCCTTCGGGATCGAGATCAGCCCGCTCTTCTCGCTCGATGCGGAAGAACTCAAATTCAAACTCGAGCCCGGGCTTGTTGTCGACAAGCCTTTGTATCTGAGCTAGGCAACGTGAGTCGCGGTTGCCTCCAGAGCCACAGGCGTTCTCGACGGCATCCGTGGAATAAGATCATGAGTGATGCGTTGCCTAGATCGTAGTATATGCTCATCACTCCTTGGCCTTGGAATGTGCCATCCGAGCGAAGACCGCTGTAATACCGGTTCCGCTCGGATGAGCCGTTGAAGTCTCCTAAGTTCCCAGGGGAACAAGACGCTCTCGATCTTTCTTCGGCAAGGTCGAGGTCATCGAATCGAACTAAGGAAATCGGAAAGCTCCATGCTCTACGCCATTGTGATGGCCGGTGGAAGTGGAACGAGGTTTTGGCCCAAGAGCCGCCGTAACCGGCCGAAGCAGTTGCTGCGACTCTATGGTGACGCGACGATGCTTCAGCAAACGGTCGCGCGGATCGCCCCGCTCGTCTCACCCGAGCGTGTCTTCATCATCACCGGGGCCGATCAGGCGGAAGCCGTTCGCGCGCAGTTGCCGGACCTCCCCGCCGAGAACGTCGTTGCGGAGCCCTGCCCTCGTGACACAGCGGCCTGCGTGGGGCTGGCGGCCGAGATCGTCGCCAAGCGAGATCCGAACGGAACCATGATCGTGATGCCGGCCGATCACGTGATCGCGCCCGCCGAGAAGTTCCAAAGGACCGTGCGAGCCGCCGTCTCGGTCATCGACGCCGATCCCACCGCGTTCGTGACCTTTGGCATCAAGCCCACTCGTCCCGAAACGGGATACGGTTACATCGAGCGAGGAAAAGAGTCTCCTCCGATCGATGGAATCGCGGTCAATCGCGTCGCCCAGTTCCGCGAAAAGCCCGACCTGGCCACGGCGGAAAAGTTCCTCGCGGAAGGCCGATTCTCCTGGAACTCCGGAATCTTCGTCTGGCGGGCCCGCGCGATCCTCGACGCGCTCAAGCAGCACCGCCCCGGACTCGCCGAGGCGCTCGATCGCGTCGGTCGCACCCTGGGAACCCCCGACGAGAGCGCGACGATCGCCCGTGAATACCCCCAGATGGAGAAGGTCCCCATCGACAAGGCCGTGATGGAGAAGGCGGCCAACGTCTACGTCCTCGAAGTCGTCTATGACTGGAACGACGTCGGAGACTGGCGGGCTCTCACCGCCCTGGTTTCTCCCGACGCCCAAGGGAATACAACCCAGGGCAGCGTCATCGCCAAGGAGACCACCGGCTCGATCATCGTCTCCGATGACGGCGGGTTGATTGCCACCTTGGGGGTTGAGGATCTCGTGATCGTCCAAGCCGGCGGAGCCACCCTCGTGGCCAAGAAGGACCAACTCGATAAGCTCAAGGCCCTGGTCGAAGGACTCGACAAGGCGGGCTTTGGCTCGGCGCTCTAACTCAAGTGGCGACGCTAGCAAGAAGAGGTATGAGAGACTGATGCCAAGAATCCTTGGCCTCGATTTTGGAACCCGTCGCGTGGGGGCGGCGCTCAGCGACCCGCGGGGGATGATCGCCACCCCGCTCGAAGTCTACGAGCGCATCGCCCCGGGACGAGACGCCTCGCATTATCAGAAACTGGTCCTCGAGCACGAGGTCGAGCGAATCGTCATCGGCTTGCCGCTTCACACCGGGGGCCGAGAGGGAACGTCGGCAACCCTGGCCCGGAACTGGGGGGCGTGGCTGGCCGAAACAACCCACCTCCCCGTGATCTACTATGACGAGCGCTACACCACCTCCGAAGCTGAGGAAAGCCTGATCGACGCCGGTTTCAAGCGCAAGAAACGCAAAGGGCTTCGCGACATGCTCGCTGCGCGGATCTTGCTCCAAAACTATCTCGACGCCGGCTGCCCCGAAGCCGAGTTACCCGCGACTCCCCTCGCGGATCCGACCGAGGAGCCCCTGAGTTGACCACTCTGATCGTGGGATGCGGCTACCTCGGCCAGGTGGTCGGTCATCAGCTTATCTCACTCGGGCAGAAGGTCATCGGCACGGTCCGCTCTCCCGAACGCGCAGCGCGACTTGCGGAGTTGGGGATCGAGCCATGCATCGTAGACGTCTTGCCTCCCGCGACCCTGGGTTCATTGCCAAAGGCTGAACGTATTTTCTATTGCGTTGGTTTCGATCGCTCCGCCGGCATTCCCATGCGCTCGGTGTATGTTGACGGCCTGCGAAACTTCCTCGACCATGCGGCAGACCGGTTAGAGAAACTCGTTTATGCGAGTTCGACCGGCGTTTACGGCCAGGCGGATGGGGGTTGGGTGACCGAAGACTCGCCGACCGAACCGACTCACGAAGCCGGAAAGGTCTGCCTCGAAGCCGAAACAACCGCCCGGCTCTACCACAGGCCGCACAGACCGATCGTCATCCTGCGTTTTGCGGGCCTCTACGGTCCCGGCAGAATCGTACGGCGAGAGGCTCTCCTGCGAAACGAGCCCGTCGTCGGAGCCCCGGAGAAATACCTCAACCTGGTCCACGTCCACGACGCCGCGCAAACGGTCGTGACTGCACTCGAGAGCGAAACCTCGAGCGGATGCTATCTTGTCTGTGACGACCGCCCCGTACCCCGCCGCGACTATTACGAGCTTGCGGCCGAGCTACTCGGCGCGCCTTCGCCTCGCTTCGAGACTCCGGCTCCCGACAGCCCCGAAGCCAGGCGGGACACCTCGAACAAGCGGATTTCCAACCACCGCTTGCATGCCGAGCTCGGTGTCCGCCTGAAATACCCTGACATCACCACCGGACTGGCCGCGGCCCTCGGGTAGCATAGGCCGGAGACTGCTCCCCGAGAACTCAATCGACAGGCGCGGGCTCGATGTAACAGCCGAGCGGCCCTTGCGACGTGGGAATCCTGGGGTCAGGTCCGTAGGAAAGGACTTGTTCACACTTCAGTTCCGCTCGTTCACGATGGGTCGTGTAGACGATGGCCCGACCTTCCGCGTCGATCCGGAAGCTCAGTTCCCGCGCAGTGGATAGCGGATGGCCGAACAGTTTCATCAGCAATTCATTGACATAATCAAACGTGTGTTCTTCGTCGTTCAGGACGATGACGTGATAGGGAGGCTGTCGCCTCGTCTTTGTCTCCACAATCGTGCTCGAGCGCGGAACCGATTGAGTTGTTACCACCGGTTCGACAGCGTCGTTCTCGAAGGAAGGGACATCGCTCATCGGAGGGTTTCCGAATCTGAATTGATGGACTTACCGGGTCTGGACTAGGATATCGTGAGCAGTTGCCTACGAAGTCGCAATGTCAGTTGTTGTTGGTTTTGAGGAGATTCCATGCCCGAGATGAGCCCCGGCGCCGCGCTTCGTCAAATCCAGCAGGCGCAGGCGGGATTGAAAAAGGCGAGGCAGGCCCTTCGCTTGGCCAAAGATGATCCTCACGCGGCGCGAGGCATTCTCAAGGTCGGTTGGGAAAGCCTGATTGTAACCCATCGGCTCCTGGCCACGATTCCGCTCGACGCCGCTAACGAAGCGGTGATGACCAAGCAGCTCGCCCTTCAGCGTTACGCGACCGCACTGCTCGTCAGGTTGAGGCGGATCGTGCGCACGGGAACCGTCGGTCCTGACGAAGACGATCTCGAGGATTTCGACGAGAACTAACGCCGAACTACCGCGTTTCTTTCCGCAAAGGACGCACCCCGGATCACAAAGGCCCGAAAGGCAAACCGGCTGATTTCTCCTCGATCACGAGGGGGAATCAGCCGCGATGCGCTCGGGCGATCTCCCTTTAAGTCTAACAATCGGCACATTTTTCTGAAACGATCCGAGGCGTCCCTTGGCACGACCCGACCACGCGAGACCATTCAAGCCGACGAAACGGCGCGGATTCGAAGCCGCCGCTCCCCTCTCGGGACCGAGTGAAGTTCCCTCCTTCGTGGGAATCCCCGACCGTCCGCTCGAGACGACGGGCGAGCTACCGATCGTGTCGATTCGAGCGGCTGGGCACCATCCCTTCGTTTACCGCAAAATGGTCGTCGGGCCAGTGGGAAGCTTGCGTGCATCCGACGGCGACCTGGTTCGCGTGGTCGATCGCGACCAACTGCCAGTCGGATTCGGCCTTTGGAATAGTCGATCCCAGATCAGCCTCCGCCTCTTGACCCAGGGGGTCGACGCCCCCGGACTCGACTTCTGGAACCAGAGGGCTGAGCGCGCGATCTCACTACGACGCGATGTCCTCGGTCTCGACGAGGTGACCAACGCCTACCGGGTTCTCCACGCCGAAGGGGACGGGTTGTCGGGATTGATCCTCGACCGTTTCGATGACGTCCTCTCCGCGGAGATCTTCAGCCTCGGCATGTATCAGCGCATTGGTCCCATCCTCGACCTCTTCGCCGAACGTCTGGGAACCAAGCACTTCCGTGTCCATGTGGACGAACGGATCGCGCTGGCCGAAGATTTTCCGGGACGGCCGATCACCAGTCCAAAACTGCCGCCGCGTGTGACCATCCATGAAAATGGGGTTCGCTATCGCGTCAATTTCGAAGGGAGCCATAAGACCGGTTTCTTCTGCGATCAGCGCGAAAACCGTCTTGCCCTGACTCGGTTCACTCCCGGACGCTCGGTGCTCGACCTCTGTTGCTACACCGGAGGTTTCGGCATCACGGCACTCACACGAGGAGAAGCGACCGAAGTAACCTGTGTCGACCTCGACGAGAAGGCTATCGCCTGGGCTCGCGACAACGGCAATTTGAACCAGGTACGTCCCACATTCGTGCATGCCGATGCCTTCAGCTACATGCGGCAGATGGGGATCAACGGCCGTTCGTATGGTGTCGTCGTACTCGACCCTCCCAAGCTCATACCGGGCAGACTCGACATCTCGGCCGGGAAACGTAAGTATTTCGACCTGAATGTCCTGGCCATGTCGCTGGTCGAGGTGGGAGGATTGCTGCTCACCTGCTCGTGTTCTGGACTCCTCTCACCCGAGGAGTTCCTGATCCTCCTCCGAGCCGCGGCCCGCAAGGCCAGGCGCTCGGTCCAGGTTTTGAACGTCACAGGTGCTTCCCCCGATCACCCCATTGGTCTCGAAGCCCTCGAAGGAGCCTATCTCAAAGCGGTCTGGCTCCGCATGGGTGAATCCACCGGTGTGAGTTCTCTCGACGATCTCGATGACGAATCGAATCCGGCGGAGGTGGATTAACCTACAAAGATTACGTTTTCTGCCGTATTCGAGTCCCTTTCGCGACAACAACGACTACCTCAATCAAACTGTTAACGATAGTATCACGACACGATCACAGGGGGCGGCCAACAGTCTCATGAGGTTGCGCCCAAAAGTTCGAAGGTCCAGGAACGATCGACATCAACTCTTCCTTCCCTGACGACGTGACTCTTTCGTAGGATGGAAGGGGCTGGAGCGAAATGGAATCTCCAGAGGCTGGACAGCCGATCCAACGGAGGTGATGCTTCGTGGCGAGTTTGACCGTCGAGAACTATGTGAAGGCCATCGCCCAAATCTCAGCACGAGACCGGAACGATTCCGCGGTGGCGACGGGGGTTCTCGCACAAGCCTTAGGGGTCTCTCCGGGGACCGTCACAGGGATGTTGAAGACGCTCTCGGAGGCGAATCTCGCGACGTATACCCCCTACGAGGGGGCACGCTTGACCGAGTCCGGACAGCGACTGGCGATGAAAGTCATCCGCCGCCATCGTCTCCTCGAACTCTTCCTGGTCAAAACCCTGAATATGCCGTGGGACGAAGTCCATGAAGAGGCCGAGCACATGGAGCATGCAGCCTCCGAGCGCTTGATCGATCGCATCGATGCGTTCCTCGGATACCCGGCCGTCGACCCCCACGGCGACCCGATCCCGACCGCCGACGGTTCTCTGGCCGAGATCGAAGGGACTCCATTAGCGAAGCTCCCCCGCGGCCAGTTCTTCCGCGTCGTGCGCGTCGTCGACCAAGATCCCGCCTTCCTGCGATACCTCACCGAGTGCGGCCTGGATCTGCATGCGTCGGGAGAACTCGCCGAAAACCGCCCGGAATCAGGTGCCTTGGTAATCCGACTCGAGAACCGTACCGTGGCGCTGGGGGCCGACGCCGCCGGCAAGGTTCTCGTCACCCCCTGCTCTCGTCACTGATTCCTTCGGTCGCCTTCCCCCCGATTGTAGAACGGTTTGCGATCCCACAAGATCCTGGAAGATGTGAGTGAAATTCCTGGGATTTCTGCGTGGGACGCACCATCAACCGATGCTATGTCGATGGATGTACGAAGTGGCACGAGTGAACAAGCCACCAGTACCATCTATGAGGGAGCTTCTGTCAAGCCTTCGACGGTGCGAAGTTCTGGCCGTAGGTTCCACGCACATCGCCCTCGGCGTCGGTCGGCCTGGTCCCGTCCCGATCCGATACCTCGACGTGGAATTCGCTCACCCACGACCATCCTCCGAGCTTGAGGCCGGGGGAAGGCCTTCGGACTGTTCTGCGAGCCCAGCCGACTCGAGGCCGAAGAGGTGCTTCAGGGTCCAGCGGGTGTGACCTCCGATTGATGTAGGGGCGGCTCAGGATGGGGCCGGTCGGTCCAGTGATCTCTCTAATACGACTCCGTTACAACTTCGACTGACATCAGAGCCATATTGATGGGTAGCCGCGGTTGCTTGCAACCGGGGTCGCGCAGCGACCAGAGGTTTTCCGGGACACCTTGAGCTGGAACCCCTTTCCGCAGAGCCGTTTGGGGACGGACCTCGTGCGGCTGCGCCGCCCCGGTTGCAAGCAACCGCGGCCACCCAGGATGCAGTCCTTCGATTCATTTCGGAGTTGTA
>Ga0153954_1000186_pt1 | contig 57002 bp, 50 predicted proteins | sample TSFL038MetaG_FD_102277 | JGI IMG/M metagenome (GOLD analysis project Ga0153954, IMG submission 102277) | Attine ant fungus gardens microbial communities from Florida, USA - TSFL038 MetaG | ecosystem: Host-associated > Fungi > Mycelium > Unclassified | place: USA: Florida, Wekiwa Springs State...
ATTTTGATATGCATTGTAGAAATTTTCACGTTGGCGAGGACTGAAGTCTGCACTACCTACTGAGTAAGCAAAGCTATCGAATGAGTTTGCAACAGTGGTGGAGACAGCATTGTATGCGCGAGATGCAAATCGTCCATTAAAGTCGTGGAAGTTTAGAGGGTCGCCATTGGTGTAGGAATAAAGATTCAGAGGGATGGGGTAGCCGATAGGATCGGAGCTAAGGAAGCGGCCTGTAGATGGGTCGTAATGACGAGCGCCAAGGTAGATGAAGCCGGTAGGGTCTTGGGGTTTACAGTGCCAGGTGAGAGAGTGAGCATAGATGAGGAGAGAAGTGGGGTTTTCAGGAGAAGTAAGAGGGCCATAGAGCGCGGGGAGGTTGGTCCAACAAGTATTTTCCTTAGAAATGATAGCAGCAACATGCCCTATCGCATTAGTGAAGAGGCCGATGGCGTTGTTGTGGTTATCAAGAAGAAGATCGCAAGATGTTGGGCCATAGACTTTCCAGAAAGTGTTGGAATTTGTCTTGAGGCCGATCTCTTGAAATTCATTTTCAGGGTCGTAATACGAGAGGGTTTGTTGGGGAAAGAGGCTCCAAGGGAGGCTGTTAGTGGTTTTGATTCGACGGCCAAAAGGATCGTAAAAAGCTTTCCAAGTAGAAGATGGGGTAGTGACTTGAATAAGACGTCCCCAGGGATCCCATTGTAAAGAGGCGTCGTCTTTAGAAAGGGCTTGGCCAGCAGCATCGTAGAGGGTTTTGACCTCTTTTTGGTCGATCAATTCGGTGATGATTTTTCCGAAAGCATCAACACCATCTTGTGGAATGATAGTATGGTTAGCGGTTGTACGGATGCCAAGACCAGATTTACCGTGATCAAAAGAGAAAATCTCCTCACCTGCAGAAATGAGGTGGCCTCTAGAGTTGTAGGAAAAGGCTTTGTCATTGTGGGAGGCAAGCTTGCCTGAAGGACTCCAGTGAAGTGATTCAGTGTGGGGCTGCTCCTTAATTGTTGAACGGACTGTTTCTGGGAAGGTTCCTTTATAATGCAGATCGCTTGTAACGAAAGGGCTTGATTTGCGTATGAGGTTGCCACTTAAGTCGTAATCATAAGAAAGGTTATGTCCTTGTGTGGAGAGAGTTTTAAGTTTGCCATCTTCATAAGCATAAGTTTGTGTATGACCGTTGATGGTAAGAGTACGGGTTGAAGGGCTCCAGGCCTGGATAGTCTGTTGAATAAGAGTAGAGTTTAGGCTGATCGATTCGGATGTTAACCGACCCGAGGCATCATAAGAACGAAGGACTTGTGAATGGCCATTGCCCGATTCTTCTGCAGATAGAACGAGGTTTCGGTTATCATAAGTGAATGAACGGGTGAAAGTGTCGACCGTTTCTTTCGTAAGCCTTGATGCAGCATCATAAAAATAGGTATGCGTTCTGCCTAATGGATCGATTGTTTGTTGCAATAATCCATCGTTGTAAAAATGTTTCCACTGCAGAGATATCTCCTGGTTTGCTTCAAGATGCTCCTCTATTTTTCTTCCCATAAAGTCATAGGAAGCTTTCCAGGTCATGCCATTAGGAAGATGGGTGGCAATAAGATGAGAATCTGCATCATAGTCATAAATGATGACAGTTCCATCAGGGAGAGTCTTTTTGTTAAGACGACCTATAAGATCAAAAACATAATGCGTTACATAGCCATCTCCATCAGCCGAGGAGATGCAGTTGCCACAAGTATCGTAACTATAAAGGGTAGTTGTAGAACCCTCTTCTACTTTAAGTGGTTGTCCAAGTGTATTGGTCCATGTCGTGGTAACAATATCGCCGGCAAAGATCTGCTGACAACTATTTAGGTAGTCAGTCATAAAGCTAGTTTTAGCAATGAGAATATTTTCACGATTGAAAGACTCACTTTTTATGAGTTTTCCTGCCACATAGTGATGAACCGTTTTTTCTTCGTTTGGGAGATGGCAGGTAACCCTATTTCCTTCGTAGTGCCATGTCGAGATTTCATTGTCAGGTGAAGTTTCTGTTTTGATCCTTCCAAGATGGTCATACGTTTTCTTAAAGGTATGTCCTTCTCCATCTATAAACGCGATGAGGTTGCCATGAATATCGAATTGTTCTGTTTCTGTAATACCTGCATGAGTTTTGATCACACGTCGATTCAAATCGTCGTAATGGGTGGTATAAGTGATCCCATTTTTAATCTCTTGAATTGGTCTTCCAAAAAAATCATAAACAAAAAAGCTCTCTGTCGCATCTGGATAACATTCTTGTTTAAGAAGGCCATTGGTGGTGTAGATGCGAGTTGTTTTAGCACCTCTTGGTGAACAGATCGAAGCCACAAACCCACCAGGTTCGTAGGTATAAGCTGTTTCCAATCCTTCTTTAGCAATAAGAATAGGTCTGCCAATCGGATCCAATGTGCGTACAGTCGAGACGCCTCTTGGATCAACTTCTTCGATCAGATCTCCTCGAGTATCGTGCTCGTAGAGAGTATAGGCCGTAATACCGTCTCCAAGGCTCTGTCTCGAAGCTTTCACATATCCTGCAGCATGATAATCAAGAAATAGGGTGTTGCGAGGATCGGGTCCTTGCCGCCAAATCATCTGGTTGTTGAGGTTATATCCTGCATAAACAGTTGAGAGAAGTTTATCTGAGAGATCGTAGAGAGAAGTTGATAGAATATTTCCCATGATGTCGTAATCGTTGCGTTCGATTCCATCAACTGTGATTTTTTCAATGCATTGTCCTTGTTTGTTATAAGCGTAAGAGGTGATAACAGGAGGATCTTCTGTACCTGTCTCTTGAATGATTTGAATAGGGAAACTGTTTTCGTAGACCCAACGTGTAATAGCTCCATCGATATTTTGTACAAGGAGCTGACCTTTTTCATCATAAGTAAACGTTGTTGTAGACAATAGTTGTTGATTAACCCACTTTTCTATTCTCTTTGGTAGATAAAAGAAGAAATCATCATAAAAGGTTTTGGACGTTCTATTTACTGAAGCTTCTTCTATACAAAGATGGCGATCATTGTATTTGAATTTTTTAGTCAGAGATTGATCACATTTTCCAGTTAGGTCGTCTCCTGTCAAAGTAAGAGAAATTGTGTTGCCGGAGTTATCATATCGATATTCGCTTACAAGGCCTCGCTTATCTTTTATGGTTTTAAAGCTTCTGGGGTATGCACCGAGATCTTTCCATGACAACACTTGTCTTGTTTCTGCATCGAAATAGCTTTTGTCATCAATGAACCAGGAGTAGTAGGTAATGGCTCCTACAGGGTCAGTGGTTTTGAAAATTTGTTTGTTATGGATGAGGTATTGAGTGGTTCCTCCTTCTCCATCCGTAACAGTAGTCATTCCATCGTCGTATTTGAATGAAGCACTAGTTACAACCTGTTGCTGTGGGCCAACAGGAGAAAGTTGCTCAATGACTCTTCCGCTATTGTCATATTTATTTTCCAATACTCTTCCATTAGGCTTTGTTTCTTTTAAAACCTGATGTTTAGCGTCATAGGTGTAAAGAATATTGGCCGTATTAGGAAGAATTACCTCTGTTAGATCTCCTTGATAAGAGTAGTGGTAATGGACCCATCTTCCATCTTGGGTATAAGCTTCTCTGATATTGCCTTCAGGGGTGTAATTAAAACCAACATATTGCCCGCTTGAGCTTTCAATCTGTGTCAGTTGACCGTTTTTGTAATTAAAGGTCAGGGTATTACCAAATGCGTCGATCCAGTGTGTCAGCAGATTGTTTTCGAAAATGCGTTTGGAGCCATCGGGGCTATATAAAACGCCGTCTTTAAAATAGGCATGGAAAAGATTTTGTGTTGCACCAAGATTGCGCAGTTCGGGATTGTCCTCGGCTAAAACAATATAGCGATCATCTTGTCGGCGATAAACAATCACTGTTCCATCCATTTCGGCAGCAAAGAGTTTATCGTTTTCTTCATGGAGATAGGGATTTAATCCCAATTTCCATCCATATCCAAATAGTCCGGGTAGTGTGTTTTGGTTGTTATAATTGCGTCTAATTTGTAACGGGAAGGCGCCAGGTAAAGTCAGATCAATTTCGTCGATATAAAAAGCACCCGAAACAATATCAACAGGATCACTAACTGTATTGAAATGGTCTCTGAATTCAGCTTTCCAAGATGAAGAGGGCGAATTTTTAGAATCTAATGCAAATTTAGCTTGATCGCGATAAGCAACTTTCTCCCACTCTTTGAGTGCAAAAAATGGTTCAACTGTTTTCTGCAAAGTGAATCCCGAACTAGATGTTGTCAACAACATCTGTCGATTTTTAAGATCAGTTAAAAAAGTATCGGGTAGACGAGAGCCATAACCTCCATTCATTACGTAAGAACCACTAGAAATAAGGGCTGCTGCAGCTGTTGGTTGAAAAATAAGGGTGCCCATTCCAGTGTAAGAGGGAGGAATGCTTTCGTTCGATATGAGTTTTGGAGTCATATAGGCAAGCGCTAGATGACCATCTTTTTGGTTATAGAAAGCTCGTTGTAAACTTAGCCATTGACCACCTGACAGATCTTTTAATGGAAAGTTTGGTGTGCGGTCTGCTTCTTTGAAGCTATCCTTAGTAAACTCTATAAATCCACCGTCTTTTCTGTTCGCTATTTCTAATAATTTAACAGTGGAAATGGCATTCGAATCTTGAAAGATATCTCGTAGAATTTGATGTTCGTTAGAAGAGATATCAACAATGAGAAGTTTGATGAGTTGTTGTATGGAAGGAGAGCTTGTATCTTTATGCGTTGTTGAAAAATGCATGTCAACTTGCGGACAAGCAATTCGTTTGCCTGTTGGATCAGTTGATAATTTTGCAAGACCGACAGCAAAGTAGGTAGGATTAGGTAGTTTATGAAGAGTAGCAAAAGCTGTTTCTGCACGACTGCATTTTTCAAAGTAGGCCATTCCTACAAAAGAGAGAAGTCGGTGGAGTTTTTGATTCTCATCATCTTCTTTTTCAAAGGCCTCTCTGAAATAAGATAAATGTCTTTGAGTTACCCTACCATAGTGTGCGCAGAGAGCCGCATGTGTTCCTACCGGAACATAGAATATGTGTGGAGAATTTCCCTGGAGGGCAATTTCAACACAGAGACTATGATCTGTTTCATCAAAAAGATAATTTTCACAATCTTTCAAGTCTTCATCTAATTGTAGGGTGAAGAGATGTTTGCCATTTTCTAATTGAGAAAAGGTCAAACTCCTAGGGAATAATCCTAATGAGGAAGCATAGATATTAAATGACACTCTCTTAGAAGAATTCGCGGCAGAAGATATAGTTAATTTTATTGTATCATCGCCTAAAAAGGGGACAGTAAAATGAGGATTGTTTTCTAAAAGCGGTTGAGGGAAATCTTTCCAATTATTGAACTGTTTTTTACAAAGTTTTCGCTGAATTCCTACATCTTCTAGAGAAAGATTTTGTTTTTTCAGCTCTTCTTCGACAAATCGTAGAAATAGAACGCCAGCCGTATCGTTTCCATTTGGTCCAATATGTTTTGTAATTCGTTCATCTTGAGTGATATATCCTTTGATCCATTGTTCTGCACTATTCAAAGGGACGGGTAATAAGTTGTAGAGGTCATAACCTTCCTCCACTTGTATTTCTTTAATCCAAGGATAAAGAGTGATGGGCTCATCTTCTATTTTAAGAAGCACTCCCGGGAAGGTAAGGTATCCTTCATCTCCCTCAGGTAATGTGGTAAACAAAAGGTTTTCAGTAAAGTGATGAGGAAGCTGCAATTGTGATGAATTTAGTATCACAGTAGCGTTATAACCGGCTTGTTTTAAGAGATATAAAAGCAATTCACATTGTTCGCGTGGAGAACCTTGTTCTTCTAAAAAAGTGCTTAAAGGATTACGTAATGTGGGTTTTTCTGAGAAAGAATTGTGTTCTTTTCGAAAGCTGTTGGGATCTAATGCAATTTCATTCTGTACATACTGGGCTAATGCAATCGGATCTTTTTTCAAATCCTGAACTAATTGATCTAACAGTAAAAAATTACAAAAATTTCTGCTGTAATTAACTCCCCGTGGAGCTACTGTTGGTTCTTTTGCCAATGGCTTTAAAATATTGAAGACAGGTTTTTTGAGGGCATCTAGTTGCCAAGGAAGGGGCTCAAAGAAGATTTGTGCATAAAAATCGACGCGATATTTTTTCTCGATAGTTTGTAAAGCTTCTCTAGAAAGAGGGAACAAATCAAGTGTTTCTATTTTTGGATTTTTTTTGACTTTTAGCTGTTGAATAAGCTGGTTGCTTTTTACTGTATTTTTTTCAAATTCAACACGATTTAGTGACTCTTTAAGATCTTTTAATCCTTTATCTTGTCTACTTTTCCAAGATTCTCTTTCATTTTTTGAAAGGTTTTTTGGCGCTTCTGATTGGGCTAAAATTTTCCCAAGTTGCTCTAGATTCTCTTTAGCTTTTAGAAAGGCCTGATGTGCCTGATCTAGTAAATTAAGTTGTTTATTGAAATCATGGATGCTTCGTGCTTGCTCAAGCAACATTTTTCCTTCTTTGAGCTTCATGTCGAAAATGTTGATATGTGAACCACAATTTGTTTTGAAACTGTTTTGAGAAAAAAGCAGCGAAGGAACTAAGAAACAAAGAAGTAGTAAGGAATAGATCGTCTTCATACAACGCTCCTGATTCTTGAGTTGATGAAGCTTGTAGCACTGCCACAAGAGATAATATGTATTATTTCTGTTGAATGTTTTTTTAAAAAATATGAGATCATCAGTTTTTTAAAAAACTTCGCAAAGCCTAACCGATTGACCGCTATTTAAGACAGACTTTTGTTCAGATGATTTTCTCAAACATCCAATCGAACATTAACAGCTCTGGCCCATCTCAATCCGAAAACTATCAAAAAATATTTGCTCTCAACATGGGTCTACAAAGAGCATCATTGATATCTTTTGCTTTGGTTTGAGGATTTGTCGCCAAGAATTACGGATTCTAAATTAAAAACATTTCGAATTCTCTCAAGTCCCTGCTGATAGACCCATGGATACAGATAAGGTAGACCAGCTGAAGGTGAGAGGGTAGCAACTTTGTCGCCGGGTTGAAAAGTAGAAGGATGAGAGTGTTCATACAAAAGGTTATTGTTAAGACCTCAGCTAGTCTGACCCTTGTTAGATGCTTCAATTCTGTAGTTAAACAATTTATTTTGTTTTTTAATGATTTATGTTATTATTTATTTCAAAGATTGAGGTAATTAAATATGCAAGCGTGTGGAATGGTGGGATATGTTGGGGTTGCTACATCGTCTCTTATAGGGATGGTTGGGCTAGGGCAGATATCGAAATTCCTCGTAAAAGAGACAGTAGATACCTTCAATAGAGTTGAAAATCATTTAGGATGGGGATGTCAGATTAGCCACGCGATGTCTTCTGAACTTCAACAATTAGCCCAAATTATTGGAGGATTATTTGGCTTTGCAGGAGGCGCAATCTTATGTGGAGATCGCTTAAGTCATAACCAGATTGAATCCTTAAAACGACTTAATGAAATTTTTCAGATAAGTGGTCAATATGCTCTTATATTTGGTTTGTTTTGGGGTTTGTTCAAACTCAGATAAAAATTACTGAGAATTTCCATTTGAAGCTGCCTCAGGCAAAAAAGAGGTTTTTAGGAAATAAGTGAACACCGCACTTTGAGTGCGGTGGTTACATAGTAAACTTACTTTAATTGCTATTGAAGAGTTTGTAATAGTGGTGGAGACCGCACATTTGGTGCCGAGTTGAAGAGCAGAAAGATGATAGTGTTTCATACAAAAGGTTATTGTTATGACCTTGAGCACTATTCGTCTAGCTTATCGATGCAATTCGTGTGGTAATAAATTATTTAAATGAAAGGTGGTTTACTTGGCAGGCTGTTACAATTAGATAATTGATTATGAAAATTTATCTACAAAAAGCCACATCCGTAGATGCTCAAACTCTTCTTGATATGCAAGTAAGGGCGTTTTTTCCTATTCTAGAAAAGTACAAAGATCATGAGACCAATCCAGCGTGTAAGTCGCTTGAATACATGATAGAAAGGATTAACAATCCTTCCAAAGGCTTTTTTAAGATTTTGACGGGTGATGATAATACTCTAGTTGGCGGAATCGGGATCAAACATATCAATTCAGACACGGTTTTCTTAGGGCCGATTTTTATTGATCCAGCCTTTCAAAATCAAAAGTTCGCTCAAAGGGCGTTAGGCGAGCTGGAGAACTTGTTGCAAAATGTGAAATTCTTCGAATTAGCAACGATTGTTCAAGAAGTAGCTTTGGTATGTCTTTATGAGAAGATAGGATATGTACCTTTCGGTGAACTTAAAACGATCCAAGAGGGCATGGATATCGTATACCTCAGAAAAAAATTGCGATGAATTTTTTGATTCACTGCACTTTTAAAGAAGGCAAGCATTACCACCATGATGCTGAAACATGAAATTTACGCCGCCTCCATTTCTGAGGTATGAAAGCGTCCGTCCATCAGAAGACCAACCATCTCTGGCAATAGGGCGCAAAGACTTTTGTTTTTCTGAAGACCCAACTTGTGAGTTTTTCCTATCAATTTCATCAATCTATTTTATTTCTACTTCAATTCATTAGGAATAAAATAGACTGTGAATTTTTTAATGATTGGACTTAATAACTATTCAAGCCATTCAAGAGCTTGGATGGTCTTTAGTTTATCGTTAAACCAAGCTGTTTGAGTAAGAAGGATGCCTGACGCTTTGCCCATTGCTCCATCGAAAGAGCGATCACCGTCATTTCCATTCCCTGGAGCACTGTGTGGGTCCCAAGGATTAATGATCAAATCACCTGCTTCTGCTTTTTGGATAATATCTCCTTGGACAACCTCTAATTCTTTAGGTAGAACTCCATCTGGAAGAGGGCCATACTCACACAATACAACTGCTAATCCAGAAGTTTGAAGGTCTTGGATTCTTTCTAAAAATGCTCCCAAATTTTCTTTGAAAATGTCTTGGGCGCGACTCCGATCACATGAATCCAAAGCAGCAAGAAAATTCCCTTGTCCAAACCGTGAGAGAACTAATCTTTTAATGCCTGCCTTATTAAAGGCTGTATCTTTATTATCTCGCAGTGCTTTTTCTATTATTCTGAAGAGGAAGCCAATTTCATTAGTATATTTCTCATCATCAAATAGTCCATTGGGGGAATAGTAATGATAGTGAGGTTGTTGTTTGCTATCGAGCGCAGGAGCTGGAAGAGAAAGGCAAGCAATTTCTTTTTTGTTGGGTCCGCCAGGAGGATTCCAAAGATAAGTTTCTGAATAGACGGCAGCAGTATTAGGATCACTGTTGAAAGATCGTCTATCGGTATTTCTAGCTTCTGGGTCGTTGAAGACACTTGTCTTATAGCCAAAAAGATCAAATAATTTGCTTTGATCGTATTGTTCAGAACGCATTCCAATGTTAGTTGGCTCTCTTTGAGCAATAACCCTTAAAGCATCATCAGGACTCATTTGGTTCAAATTAAAATAGATGCGAGCTGTATTAGCATGTCGTTTGAAATCTTTAGATTGGAGATATTTTTCTAAGTTCTGCCTATTTAGGTTGGGTCTGAAATTCTGGTTATAGACGTCTAGAACTTTTGAAAGCTGGCTTGGAAAAGTTAAATCTATCATTCGACCAAAAAGTATTGCTGCTTTATAAAGAACGGCCCCGCAAAGGGTGGCTAGCGCAACATACGATATGATTTGTAGAGCAAGTGATGCGCTGCTTTTTATTTGGCTATTGCTTATTTTTTTAAAAACACAATTGGGATTTAAACTTATCTGCATCTTAAAACCTTATATTTGTTAAGTTATTATTTCTACCATTCAAGGATGACTTTGCCACACTGGCCGGATAACATAGCGTCGAATCCTTTTTGGAAATCGTCTGCTTTGAAACGGTGTGTGATAACAGGAGATAATTTTAGTCCACCTTCAAGGAGACGGCACATTTGGTGCCATGTCTTGAAAATCTCTCTTCCGTAAATACCTTTGATCTCAAGCATTTTGAAAATAACAAGATCCCAATCGATCAAAGTGCCAGGAGGCAAAATGCCAAGGAGAGCAATCTTTCCACCATGTTTAACGTGGCGTAAAAGTTGGTTCAAAGCATCGCCATTACCAGCCATTTCATAACCTATGCCGAAAGAGCCTTTTAACTCCTCTTCCTTGATGTTGATGGCATGAGTAGCTCCCATTTTTTTAGCTAATTCAAGTCTCCAAGGATTGATGTCGGTCACGACAACTTTTCTTGCTCCGCCAAAACGGGCAATAGCAGCCGCCATGCAACCAATTGGACCTGCTCCTGTGATCAAAACATCTTCACCGGTAAGAGGGTAGGAAAGGACAGTATGTACAGCATTGCCGAATGGGTCAAAAATGGCTGCTTCATCGTCTGAAATGTCTTTCGGGAGGCGGAAAACGTTTTCTTCTGGAAGGACCATGTATTCTGCAAAGCAACCAGGGACATGGTAACCAACACCACGCGTATTTGGGCAAAGGTGTCTTTTCCCTTCCAGGCAAGGTTCGCAGGTGCCACACGTCAAGTGCCCTTCACCAGTAACACGTTCTCCAACTTTATAATTTTTGACTCGGGAGCCAACTTTTTCGATGATGCCGACAAATTCATGTCCGATGACAAGAGGGACCGGGACATTTTTTCTGGCCCATGCATCCCATTTGTAAATATGGACGTCTGTTCCGCAGATCGATGTTTGTTTGACTTTGATCAATACCTCGTTATCTTTGAAAGTAGGGATGGGGACATCGTCCATCCAAACACCCACTTCAGGAAATTTTTTTAAAATAGCTTTCATCTGATAACTCCGAGGTTTTTGCCGACTTTTTCAAAGGCAGCTACAGCTTTTTCTAAATCTTTTTGGCTATGTGCCGATGACATTTGTGTTCTAATACGGGCTTTACCCATAGGGACAACAGGGAAACTGAAACCAATGACGTAGACGCCTTCCGCTAACATCTCTTTTGCAAATTTTGAAGCAAGAGAAGCATCACCTAACATGACAGGGATAATAGGATGCTCTCCAGGAAGCAATTGAAAGCCCAATTTTTCCATCTTTTCTCTAAAAAAACGGGCGTTCTTTTGAAGGGTTTCTCTTAGGGTATCACCCTTTTCAACAAGCTCAAAAGCTTTGATAGCAGCTGTTACGATGGCGGGCATTAAAGCGTTAGAAAAAAGATAAGGGCGCGATTTTTGTCTTAACCAGTCGATAAGAGGTTTTTTTCCAGCGACAAAACCGCCAGAGCTGCCACCTAATGCTTTCCCGAAAGTACCGGTGATTAGATCAACTCTGCCGAGGACGCCGCAATATTCGATGCTCCCTTTGCCCCGTTTTCCTAAAAAACCGGTCGCATGGCATTCGTCGACCATGACAAAAGCCTTATATTTTTCGGCTAAGTCGCAGATGGTCTTCAGGTCGGCAATCGTTCCATCCATTGAAAAGACACCATCGGTTGCAATCATCCGATAGCGCTTGTTTTGGGTCTCTTTGAGTTTTGTCTCAAGATCTGCCATATCATTGTGTTGATAGCGGTGCCGTTCAGCTTTGCAGAGGCGGATTCCGTCGATAATGCTGGCGTGGTTTAAGCTATCAGAGATGACCGCATCGTTTTCATCCAATAAAGTCTCAAAAAGACCACCATTTGCATCAAAACAGGAAGAGTAGAGGATAGTGTCTTCGGTCTCTAAGAAAGAGGAGACCTTTTTTTCTAACTGTTTATGGATGTCTTGAGTTCCGCAAATGAAGCGGACAGAGGCCATCCCTAAACCGTGGGTATCGAGCCCCTCTTTAGCCGCTTTGATCAATTCCGGATGGTCGGCCAGGCCAAGATAGTTGTTAGCACAGAAATTGAGCACCTCTTGCCCTCCATTGAGTGTAATGGAAGCGCTTTGAGGGGAGGTGATCACACGCTCTTCTTTATAGAGCCCTTGTTCTTCGAGTTGTTGCAGTCGTTTTTGAAAATCGGCGATGGGTTCGTTATACATAGCCCTTCTATTTTACCCCGATTCAAAAGTTTTATACAATTCCCCAAATGACAAGGGGATTTCAGAGTAAAAAACTAGAGGAATCGAAAAAATTCTTGTGACTTTTTAGGTCATCCAACTTAAAATGTTAGTCCTTCAGAAGGAGTGATCATGGCGCTTAGCGTTTTTGACATGTTTTCAATTGGGATTGGTCCGTCCTCTTCACACACTGTTGGACCCATGCGGGCCGCTTACCGTTTTTTGAAGCGCATTAAAAATCTACAAGAGGTCGATCATCTACAGATCGACCTTTACGGTTCTCTTGCCTTAACAGGAAAGGGACATGCGACTGACAAAGCGGTGATACTTGGACTGCAGGGGGAGACGCCAGAAGGGATTGATCCAGAAACAATCGAGCCTAAACTACACAGGGTTGCCGAAGAGAAAACTTTGTTATTAGGTGGCAAAGTCGCTGTCCCTTTTATCGAAGAGCGTGACCTCCTTTTTCATAAAGATCGGTTTCTTCCTTACCATCCAAACGGTGTCCGTTTTACTGCTTATCATAAAGGGCAAGTGATCGACCAACACGTCTATTATTCTGTTGGTGGTGGCTTTGTCGTTTGTCATGAAGAGGCCACAAAAACGGTTGAAGATGTAGTGGGAGGACATGATCCTATCCCATATCCTTACCGGAATGGAGACGATATTCTTCGGATGGCAAAAGAGTCTGGCTTGACTGTGCCTGAAATGATCCGTGCGAACGAACGTGTCCACAGAACCGATGAAGAGATAGATAAAGGATTGCTCAATATCTGGAATGTGATGCAACGGTGTATCGAACGGGGATTCCATCAAGAGGGGATTTTGCCAGGTGGACTTGGCGTAAAAAGACGGGCTCCTGAAGTTTTCAAACAGTTACAAGACCGCTCTTTCCATGAGGATCCAGCATTGATCTTTGATTGGGTCAGCCTTTTTGCTCTCTCTGTAAATGAAGAAAATGCTGCTGGAGGGCGTGTCGTGACGGCTCCGACCAACGGCGCTGCTGGTATTGTTCCTGCAACTTTAAAGTATTACACCACATTTACCCCAAATCCGACCCAAAAAGGGGTGATCGACTTCCTTTTGACTGCTGGTGGAATTGGGATGTTATTCAAATGGGGAGCTTCTATCTCGGCTGCCGAAATGGGCTGCATGGGTGAGGTAGGAGTTGCTTGCTCTATGGCAGCTGCCGGATTAACAGCAGCTTTAGGCGGAACAACGGCTCAAATTGAAAATGCTGCTGAAATCGGTATGGAACATCATTTAGGACTCACTTGTGATCCGGTCAAAGGTCTTGTCCAGATTCCCTGCATCGAAAGAAATACGATGGGGACCTTACAGGCCATTAACGGAGCAAGGCTTGCTTTGCTGGGTGATGGTTCACACCGCGTCTCTCTTGATCAAGTTATTGCGACGATGAAAGAGACCGGCAAGAATATGCAATCGATTTATAAAGAGACCTCATTAGGGGGTCTTGCAGTCAACGTCCACGAGTGTTAACAAAAATGATGACTCCTCTTGAAAACGAACGGTTAAAATACCAACCCCGTATCCCTGCAATTTTGAAAAATGCAGCTAATCTTGCTGCCAAAGAAAGTGGAAGAAATACCGTTTCTGCAGAACTAAAAGCGGCTTTTCCTCATATTGGTAGTGCGGAAAGGGTTACTTTTGTTGAAGGGGCTAAAAAGCAAGAGAAGCCTTTAAAAGTGGGGGTCTTTTTTTCTGGCGGACAAGCTCCTGGTGGCCATAATGTGATTGCAGGCCTCTACGATCTTTTGATGACCCTCTCTCCAAAGTCTGAGTTAGTCGGTTTTTTAGGTGGACCAAGTGGCCTAGTCGATGGAAAAGCGATTGTTTTAGATGAAGAAAAGATTGCTTTGTTTAGAAACCAAGGAGGTTTTCATCTTCTTGGTTCAGGCAGAACAAAAATTGAGACAACTGAGCAATTCGAAAAAGTTCGTAAAGTTATTGAAGGGATGAACTTAGATGGGCTTGTGGTGATTGGTGGGGACGATTCCAACACAAACGCAGCTTATCTTGCGGAAGACTTTGCAAAGCGTGAGATTGCTTGCACAGTGATTGGCGTCCCAAAGACGATCGATGGGGACTTAAAGACAGAAGATGTGGAGATCTCTTTTGGGTTTGATACAGCTGCCAAAGTTTACAGCGAACTCATTGGTAATTTAGGAAAAGATCTTCTCTCTGCGAAAAAAATGTGGGCTTTTGTCAAATTGATGGGCCGTTCTGCCTCTCATTTAACGCTAGAATGTGCTCTCAATACACAACCAAATATCGCTTTGATCGGTGAAGAGATTGAAGAGAAGAAAAAGACTCTTCAAGAGATTGTCAAAGAGATCACCGATGTTGTTGTCCAAAGGGCAAAACAAGATAAGCCATATGGGCTGATTTTGATTCCAGAGGGTATTGTCGAGTTTATTCCAGAATTTAAACGGTTGATTGGCCACTTAAATACCCTTTTAGCGGAAGGAAAAGGGCCAGAGCAGTTAGATGAGGAGGGGAAAAACCTTTTCTATTTATTGCCCAAAGTTTTCCAAGAACAATTGACCCTTGAGCGCGATCCGCATGGTAATGTTCAAGTTTCTAAAATTGAGACAGAACGTCTTTTCATGAAGCTTGTCGAAGAAGAGATCAAAAGACGAGGGGAGAAAGTCTCTTTTTCACCACAGCCTTTCTTTTTTGGTTACGAAGCGCGTGCATCATTACCAACCAATTTTGATGCTAACTATTGCTATGGACTTGGAATGGTCGCGGCTCTTGGCGTTTCTTTAGGAATGACAGGTCGCATGGCAGCACTTTCTAATCTTTATCTCCCTGCAGAACAATGGCTTCCAAATCTGGCCCCACTTGTAGCTATGATGGGATTTGAGATGAGAAAAGGGGAGAGAAAAGGTGTCATCACTAAAGCTCTTGTCGATTTGGATGGCGACATGTATAAACATTTCGTAAACGTATCATCCAAATGGAAGTTTGAAGATCGTTACCTTTGCCCAGGTCCTATCCAATATTTTGGACCAGAAACGGTGACAGATATTCTCCCTTGGATGATCAAAGTGAGGCGTTGATGTTTTTTCCCATCTTGGTTGCAACGACGGCAATAAGCCATCTTGTTTCTCCTACAGTTAAAGGAGAGGTCACTTTAATTGAAGATGAAGGGACTGTGATCATCGATGGGACGTTTGAAGGGCTAGCGCCTGGAAGACACATCTTACAACTCCATGCAGAAGGGTGCTCCGCTATTCTTCAAAAGACAGCTGGGGCCCATTTTAATCCACTTCCAGATCAAGCCTGCGATGCGATGATTCATATTCTGGAAATAGGGGAAATAGAAGCCTCTTTTGATGGGAAAGGTTCTATTGAAGTCTCTGTAGATGGTGTCAGTCTTTCAGGGGATGATTCCATTGTTGGCTATTCTTTAGTTCTTCATCCTGCAGGAATTTCTACTGTGCCACCTTCTTGCGGCCGCATCGAAATAAACAACTAAATTTGTAGCTTAGGCTTTAGCCTGAGCTTGTTTTGCAGGGTTTTAACCCTGCATAAAAAAATTCGGGTGCGTGTTATTTTGGGGTTAAGGAACCCTTTCACCAATCAAAGTGTGATGCGAAATAGAATGGACTTTTACTTTTTGCAAGGTTCCAATCAAGGCATCATCTCCGGCAAATAAAACGTTTTTCCAGCAGCGTGAAAGCCCTTTTAAATACTGACTCTCTTTGGCATTCCGTTTTTCTACTAAAACTTCAATCGTTGTGCCCAAAAGTTTTTCTCTATCCTTGAGGTAAACCGTCTCTTGCAAAGCAATCAGCTTTTGTAGTCTCCGCTGCTTTTCTGCATCGGGCACATCATCTGCCCAACGTGTAGCTGGCGTCCCTTTTCTCGGGCTATAGGCATAGGTAAAAGCGACTGAAAAGCCAATTTGTTCCATGGCTTGATAGGTCTCTTCAAATTCGGCTTCTGTTTCTGTTGGAAAGCCAACAATGATGTCGGTTCCAAGAGAGACATCAGGAACTAAGCTTCGGAGCATGGCCACTTTTTCAAAGTATTGCTCCTTTGTGTACATCCTGTGCATCTTTTTCAAGATCCGGTTAGAGCCAGCTTGAATAGGGAAGTGGACAAGCTCACAAAGCGATGGTAGATCGCGTACGGCTTGCATCAACTCTAAAGAGATGTCGCAAGGGTGGGATGTCATGAAGCGGACTCTTTCAAGGCCGGGAATTTGATCCAATTGATAAAGCAGATCGTGGAATAGAACACCCCATTCTGGTCTGTCTTTTCCATAACTGTTGACGTTTTGACCAAGAAGGGTGATCTCTTTTGTCCCATTGGCTACCAATTGGCGGCATTCGTCGATGATGCTTTTTGGCTCTCGAGATACCTCTTGACCTCTTGTGTAAGGGACAATGCAATAGGTGCAGTATTTGTCACATCCACGGATGATAGTTACATAGGCTTTAAGAGGGTCTTGACGGTCTACAACTGAGTAATCGAGCTCGTGAGTAAATGTTCCGTCAGTTCTGATTTGTTGCTCACCTGTCCCTAAAACTTCATCCAGAACAGGGTTTAAGTCATGGATATTGTTTGTCCCTAAAACAAAGTCAATTTGCGGCAGCTTAGAAAAAAGGCTATCTTTTTTGTTATTGGCCATACAGCCAGTAACACCGATAATCTTATTATTCTGTTTACGGCGGCCCATCCGACCCAGTTTTCCCATCACTTTTCGTTCAGCAAGATCGCGAACAGAGCATGTGTTATAGAGAAGAAGATCAGCATCTTCTTCATTATCTTTTCTAATCAGGCCCCTTTCTTGAAGCACTCCGGCCATTAGGTCGCTGTCTAGTTCGTTCATTTGACATCCATAAGTACGGATGTAGAAAGATTGGGGGGCAGGTTTTTTTACCATTTTTTTCTTGCGATTGTCTCTTATTTGGCGTCTAATGTTACCGAACTTTATGGAATACATCAAACTTCTCCATCTCCTCTTCCTATTCATCTGGATTGGGAACCTTTTGGCTCTGACTCGCCTTTTAGGCTATCGAAAAAAACTATCGACGGAAGCGATGGGGGAATTGCTCCCACTTTTGCGTCGGATGTACCTCTTTGTTGGGCTACCTTCACTGGTATTGACCCTTCTTTTTGGTGGTATGCTTTTAGTGATGGCCGACTTGGGGAAATCTTTGGGGTGGCTCCATATGAAGCTCACTGCTTCCGTTCTTTTGATTGGGATTGATATGCTGATCGGGTCTGCTATTGAAAAAGGGGTAAGTGGTGGCTCTTTACCAAGCCCTGCCAAGTTCCGCCTTTATCATGGGGGAGTTGGACTTTTGGTGATCGCGGCCCTCTTTAGTGTCCTTGTTTTACATGGTCGCGATAAGGTCTCTTCCAAGACAATTGCAGTCGAGGCTAGGCAAAAAATCGAGTAAGCGGTATGCTACTCCTGTTTCTGGTGCATTCTAGTATTATTTATGAGCAAACAAAGCAAGCAAGACAAAACTACACTCCTTAAGCCACATGCCCGCCCTGTCCAGTGGTTCGTAATCGACGCTACCGGCAAGACTCTTGGCCGTTTGGCTTCTGAGATTGCCAAAGTGCTACGTGGCAAACACCGTCCTGACTACACCCCATCTACCGACTGCGGCGATGGCGTGATCGTTCTAAATTCAGGCGATGTCCATTTAACTGGTGCCAAGCCGGCTCAAAAAATCTACCGGGAATATACCGGCTGGATCGGTGGGATGAAAGAGATCCCATTCAAAGTGATGCGGCAAAAACACCCAACCGAAATTTTAAGACGGGCAGTTAGTGGCATGATGCCTTCAAACAGGTTGACTTCACGTCAAATGACGCGTCTCCGCCTCTTTGCAGGTGACAAACACGATCTTCAGTCACAAAACCCGATCCCCGTAGAGCTATAAGGTAAAATATGATCACTGAAACTATTGGTGTAGGCCGCAGAAAAACAGCAGTTGCTTCTGTCAGACTCCGTCCAGGCAACGGCCAAGTTAAAATCAACGGCAGACCGTTTGAAGTTTACTTCCCTCTCGAGATCCAGCGCGAAACTATCATCGAGCCTATCAAATCTGTTGGTAAAGCAGGTCATTATGATCTCGTTATCACAGTGCGTGGTGGCGGTATCGAAGGACAAGTGATTGCAACTCGTCTCGGCATTGCACGTGCTCTTGTTGGTGAAGAAGGCGAGCGTCGCCAAGATCTCAAGACTAAAGGATTCCTCACTCGCGATCCACGTAAGCGTGAGCGTAAGAAGTACGGCTTGAAAGGTGCACGTAAGCGTTTCCAATTCTCGAAACGTTAATCTTACCCTTCAGTTTATCTTTTATGGAAAAGGCGGCCAACGGCCGCCTTTTTTATTTCCTATCTTTTTGGAAACATAGGTTTTTAGTCTTGGATCGGCTTTTTTGCGATTTCATTTTTTGTTGCACGTTCTTCTAATAATTTTTTAAAGATCAATTCCCAGTATTTGGCGGCACGATCGTCGATGAATTTGTTTGCACCTTCTCGTGTATGTCTGCTCAAATTTTCTGCAAATGTTTCATTTTTTTTTGAGGACATCTGGCTACCGAAGCTCGTTTTGGCAAAAAAAGCGTGCATTCCAGAAAGTGATTGAGTTGATTTCATTAGATGAGGGGGCAGCACATGGATAGATTTGATAGATGTTTTTTCATCTATTTCGCCCGGCTGTTTGCTAAAAAAAGACAAGATTTCTTCCGTATGTTTAGAAATTTGTACAAGATCTCTTAGTGAAAAAATAGCACACGCAGTAGAGTCATTCTGCCGTTTGTAGGAAGAAAAATAGATAACTTCAGGAGAAAGGTGCTTTTTCAGCAATTGGCAAATGCCAAACTGGTCTTCTGCAATGCTATCTGTGATCACAGCCACCCATTTTCCCTCTGTTTTTTTGATGTAGATCGGTGTGGTGTGGGGATTGCTAAAAAGGAAGTAAAATTCTTGGATTTCGGGATCTTTTGCAAGGGCTATAAGCTTCTCTTGAAAAAGATCGATATCCTCATAAATAGCTACTTTTTCCTTAGGAAGACTCCCTTTTTCTTGTAGATACTCAACAATGACTTGCTGCCCTTTTATTCCAAGCGCCCCTTTTTTGATGTATCCACCAATGTCATAGTCCTGATCTCTACTTATCACGTTGGTTAATAAACATTTAACGAATTTATTTTCGCTTTTCCATAATTTTTCTTTTAAGAGTTCTTGGTAGATAAAAACCCGTTCATCAGGTTGGGCAGAAGAGATAATCCCGTCGATAATGAGGCTAAACTGCTGCTGAGATTTCATATCAGAGTCGGAGCTAGACTGCTGAGGAAGCCTTTGGATAAAGATTTTTGTAACGTCTAAAATCTTTTGAGTATCGCAAAGTTTAGGGATCAAATGCTTAAATTCAGTCTTCATTCGATTTAGATAGTTATTTTTTTGTTCTTTTGGGGTACTAGGCTTAAAAAAATAGTCAGATTGGAAATAAAGGGTTTCAAAAGCATCTGCAATGGCTTCCGCTGGGAGAAGGGAATCTCTTTTCATCGAGACCAAAAAATCTGTTATTTCGCTTGGATCTGGTGAAGTGGGTGTTTCTGCATTGGATATTTTTTTGATTCTATTCATCAAAGGATTTACAAATTCGGGATGTCGACGAGACCAGGTAAGAAAAGCGTCTCGAACATCATTTCTGCTGCTGAAGAGATCGCTGATGCTAGCGTCAAGGTTTGCTGGGGTATTTTCGATGATCTGTTCCAGCAGTTTTTGAGGAAAAGGGGTGATTTCACCAGGTGAGTTGATGCTCATACTTACTTCTTTATCTTTATTTTTTTATAACAAAATTAATGTTTTTAAAATTAATAATAAAATGATTTTTTATTTAATCTTTTGTTGTTAACAATCAGAGTTTTATTGAATTTATAAGCTATTTTTATTTCGTGGGAAGAATTTCAGGGTGGGCATTATGATGCATCGTGTTTTGCCTTAGGAGATTCTTTTTATGTCATCTAACATTTTTCCTCCTCGTCCTGAGTGTACTGTCATTTTTTATCGTTGGGATATGGCGTTGTCCAAACAACCTGCACGGTCTCAGTTTGTTTTTACGAAAGAGTCTGCCGCTAGAGCCAATGAAATTGCCTGCGCTATCTTTGGCATGACGAATATCGCTGATAAAGCCCTTATCAACACAGCTTTTGTTTCCGATCCAAAGTTGAGCTGGTTTGCTTTTCGATCAAAAAAAGACTCAAATATTCTTCTTGGCATTCAATTATTAGGTGATAAGTCTATTTTTTTAGATAGGGCAGCAGAAGATCCAAAAATTGAAGATTCTGCTGAACGAATTAGGGCTTTTTGGCGGTCGATCAAAACCAGCACCTTAATACCTTCAAAATTTTAAAATCTTTACATTTTCTTAATCATTAAAAATCCCCAAAAATAGCCTGTTTTTTGCTAAAAATGCGCAAGTTTTATCGATTTTTTATAAAAAATCTGATAAAATTGTAGTTTCGACGTTTTAAAAAAAGAGGCAAAATGATCAGTTATTTATGCGCTTTATTTCTTATAACAAGCCCATCTATTGAAGATATTGAGGCTTTAAAAGAGAAAGAAGAGAAAGCATGGGTTGCTGAACAAAAAGAGGAGATTGCCCTCCTTAAAGAAGAAAAAAAACGTCTACAAGAAGAGGTTCGCTCTGAAAAAGAGCAACTCCATCAGCTTGCTCTTGATGTAGTCGACAAAAAGGCCAATGTCATCGATCTTTTCCCTTTACAAGTCGAATTGCAGCATAAGCTCTACTTTATCCAGATCTTGGATGAAGAGATCGACAAGATCAAAGAGCGAGTGCAAAAGGGGCTTTTTGGCGAGATGTTAGCTAGGAAAAGGCTAGCGCTAACCCGTTAATTATTCATTAAATTTGCTGTTAATTTTATCCGTCGTTACTATTTTCCCTTATAAAGGATGTAATAGATGACTTCGAATACTAACTCTGCCTCACAATGTACTGTGACACTTTTTCATATCGATAATAGAGTAGAGAAGAATAAAGAACGGCTGAATACTGCTGTTATGAATTTCAGTAATAAGGAAGCAGCCAAAAGAATAAGTGATATTGTTTCTGCACACTTTGGTTTGCAAGAAATGTGGGATAAAAGCCTCATCGGGACATTTTTTATGCCTTTGTATATCCCAACAACATGTTGTGAACTTGGCGTTAAAAATGGTCCTAATTTAGGAATTGAAATAGCGGGCGATAGTTCACTTGTCTATAATGTCGAGCCTCAAGATTATAAGCCGGTCGATCGTCAAAATTGTACACTATTATATCGTTCTGTAACGAAACACGGAAAAAGTGAATATAACTTAACTTATACAGATATTGTAGCAGGGCCTGATATGTCTACAGTTGCTTTATATAATTCTTCTTCTTTTAAAGGGTTTTATCAAGAAAGCCTTCCAATGTGTCTTGCCAGATATTTGGAAAAAACGAACTAAGTTAAAATTGAATTTCCATAGCTTTATATTAGATCGAAAAACTTTTTTCTTAGGCTGTTTTTGGCTAGCGCTGACTCGCTAAAATCAGCTATTCTTTCTCCTTATGCGTTTACCATTCTCCTGGATTCGGCTCCATTTGCCGGCTAAAGAAACTCCTGAAATTGTTGCTGAGAAATTGACTCAGCTTGGCATTGAGGTCGATAAGATCCATGAAGAGGGTGGAGAAAAGGTCTTTGAGATCTCTTTGACCCCAAATCTTGGCCATGCGTGGTGTATGCTTGGAGTGACAAGAGAATTAAAAGCTTTAGTCGATGTTCCATTTACTCCGCCAGCTATTGTCTCTTTACCTCCGAAAGGAGACCTCCCTTTTGAGCTTAGCCTTAAAGTGCGAGAAGATGTCCCTTTTTATGCAGCAAGACGGGTCAGTGGTCTTAAAAACGGGGAAAGCCCTGCATGGTTAAAAAAGACGTTAGAGCAGTGCGGCCTGCAGTCTATCAACCTCATCGTCGATGTGATGAATTATGTGATGATGGAGCTTGGACAACCGCTTCATGCCTTTGATGCAAATTACATTAAAAACGGGATTGACGTCCGCTTTGCGACAAAAGGAGAAAATTTTGTTGCTTTGGATGGAAAAACTTACGAGCTTTCGCCGCACCATTTGATCATTGCAGATCAGGAAAAAGTTTTAGCGTTGGCCGGAGTGATCGGTGGAGAAGTCGGAAGTGTTTCTCTGGGGACAACTGATATCATCATCGAAGCAGCCCATTTTAATCCAAGTGTTGTCCGGAAACAGGCAAAAGAGCTTGGTCTTTCTACCGAAGCTTCAAAACGGTTTGAACGGGGCATAGATCCACAAGGAGTAGAAAATGCTCTTGATCGTGCAGTTATGCTTCTTGAAGAGATTGGAGGGATAAAAGGGCTCTCTGAAATTGTAAAAATCGAACACGTTCCTTACCGTCCAAAAAAGATCAATTGCAGATTATCTCGGATCGAATCGATTCTAGGCCTAAATTTAGGTGTGGAACAGGTTGGCGACATCTTTAACAGACTGGATATGACCTACTCTTGGGATGGAAAAGACACCTTTTTGGTTACAGCTCCTTCTTTTAGGAACGATGTCAATGAAGAGATCGATCTAATCGAAGAGGTCGCAAAAATTTTTGGACTCCAAAATCTTCCAAAAAGAGAAGCACGCTTTTCCCTCTCAACTGTTCCTCATGCCCCTATCTTCTTATTAGAAAGGGAAGCAAGACAAAATCTTTTAGGCCTTGGCTTACAAGAGTGGATGTGCTGCGATTTGATCGATCCAAAAAAACTTGCTCTGATTCTAAATAAAGAAGAGATGCCGGGTGAACCTATCCATGTGGTCAACCCAAGTTCAGTTGAGTTATCTGTTCTAAGACCTTCTTTGTTGCCTGGTCTCATGATGTGTGCTTTGCACAACTATGATAAAGGGAATCACGATCTTGCCAGTTTTGAGGTGGGAAAAATCCATTTCAAAAGAGATGAGCATATGAAAGAAGAGCTGATGGCTGCTGTCTTATTATCAGGCCATCGCTTCGAAGAAAATTGGTCTACTACGAAAGAAGAGGTCGATTTTTACGATATAAAAGGGATTGCAGAAGGTTTGTTGAGTGGAATGAATGTGTCTGAAGTGACATTTAAGCCACATCATCATTCCCTTTTACATCCAGGAAGACAAGCTGCCATTATGTCAGGGGAAAGACTTCTGGGAGTACTAGGAGAGGTTCATCCTTCATTGTTGAGAAAGCTAGATTATCCTCAAAGGATGTATGTTTTGGAGTTGAGTCTTCACGAGCTTTATCCTTTGCAAAAACTTCGGGCTAGGATGAGCCCACTTCCTGTGTTCCCCTCTTCGACAAGAGATTGGACAATCACACTTGATAAAGGCATCTCCTTTGAAACAATGGAAAAGGCAATTCAGCGCTTAAGACCACCCCATTTAGAGAGTTTTGACCTAAAAGCTATTTTTGTAAGCGATAAATTGGGTGCTGATAAACAAAACGTCACGTTCCATTTTGTCTACCGTGGAAAAGAAGAAACACTTCCACAAGAAGTTGTCGACCAAGAGCACAACGGACTTGTTGACCAGCTGCAAAAAGAGTGGTTGGGCTGATTGTAGCTTAGGCTTTAGCCTGAGCTTGTTTTGCAGGGTTTTAACCCTGCATTTTTCAGTATGAGCTCTAGCCTACCTTGAGCTGCTGTTCTAGATTGATGAGCAGCATTTTGCATAAGAATTTTTGACGCTCTAAATGTACCGTAAATTGTTGCTGATCAAAACTTTCTTTTATGGAATTAAGGGCTTTTTGAATGCCATTTGTGGTGTTGTCAATAATAATGTCCTGTTTTTCTTTCGGACTAATATAAAAAACTTTTCCAGATTTTTCGAAAGGCCTTAAAAAATCATTTCTCATTTTTAAAAAATGTGCCTGAGAAATTTCTTCAAACGTAAAAATAGGCTTATGGTAAGAAAGACTAAAGCCTTTAAATGATTGGGAAATTACATCAAGAACTTGATCTAATTCATCCTTTTTGATTTCTTGAATTGGCTGGAGTGGGTGAGTGTCTATTTGGTAAAGTGAAAAGAAACTACCTATCAATTGTCTCAAATATCTTTTTTCCGAAAGATTTTCTTGAATAAGTGCTTCATTATTTCTCTTTAGAAGTCGTTCATAAGCAGTTGAAAGAGGGCTGTATATAAGTATTCGAATAATTTTCGTTTCGGGAAAATGTACATTAAGATGATGAGGTTTAATGTACCAAGAATCGAGAAGAACATTTTTTTTCTGCTCAATCGTTTCTCGAATACGTCGTAAGACTTCTGTGTCGATCCCTTTGCTAACTTCCTGTTTCCAAAGAAGATTTTCTGGCTTATTTAATTCTTCTTGAATGCTATAGAGAGCATTTGTGGCTATCGCACATTCTTCTTTAGTGGCAGTTTTTTTAAAAAGAATATCCTTTTCTCGAAGTGCATGGTAAAGATTTTCTTGCAAAATTGCTTGTTTAATACAAGCATATTCATGAGGATATCTAATTGCCACAGCTTCGACATAACTTTGCTGCATGATTGAATCTTCATCTACAATTTCTAAATTCTCCCATTGCATTAGCATAGATCGAATAATGGTAGATTTACCGGATGAACAAGTGCCTTTAAGATAAATAATGTAATTGTTGTTCGATTGTTCTTTAGTGTGATTATCTGAATAGATAAAAAGTGTGGTTAAAACAAAAAAAATCACTAAATTTGAAAAATTCATATGATTAAAAGAGGTTGTTTCATGGTGGATAATATCAAATTTATTTGTTTATGGAAACAATTGAATTTTTAATATTTAACCACAGAGAACACAGAGATCGCAGAGGATTTGCAAAAAATTGAAATTAAACTTTAGCCACTTGGTGAAGACTTTTTCATGTTTTTTTATTTCTCTTTCTTGTCCGATGTGCTCTCTCTGGTTCATTCTATAAATAACACTTATGACAAAATGAATTATGCAACGATGAAAGACATCTATGTTTCTTCAACTAGCAGTTCTCCAAAACTTCCATCTGACAAGAGAGCATATTTCTTTGTTATAACAACCTTTCCCAAAATATCGTAGAGAATTACCCCATTAAATGGGTCGCCAAGCGCCTCATAGAAGATTTTCTGATGCCCAAGATATAATAAATGAGGAGAATAGTAACGACACTCTCTTGGTCTTTCCCCTTCATATATTTGTTCTTCTATGAGAGTAGGGGTGTGTTCTCTATCCCTAAGAAGAAAGCGGTTATTTGAAAGCTCTTCTCGCGACCAACCAAGCTGTTCTCTTGGGTTCAGTTTCCTGTAGTCTAAAAGAGAGGAATCGTGAATTAATTTTAGAAATTTCCCTTTTTCGTATTGTTCGATCAGGATCCGTTTACCATATGGGTCAGAGCGGATGAAAAAGTTATCTCCTTCTGTTATTCTCCGCGGGGATCCTTTGACCCATCCATAATCACCACACCAAATATCCATGCAAGACCTACTAAAACAATTGATGTTGAAACTTCCGAAACATTTAGATCAATCGTTCCTTGAGAAGTGGTTAAAGTCTTATTTAGAAATAAAGCCCGTGGCATTACCGGTTGATACGTTTGTTTTTAAGACTGAGTTTATGAAGCGAGCCAATTTAGCCCTCTTGGATATTCCATGGGGAGAAACAATCACTTATCAAGAATTAGCTAAACGGATTGGCTGCAAATCTAGCAGAGCTATTGGGATGGCGATGGCTAAAAACCCATATCCTTTGCTCCTCCCTTGTCATCGAGTTGTCCCGAAAGCGGGCGGAATTGGGGGGTATGCTTTCGGCTCAGAACTAAAAGAAAAGCTCTTACAATTTGAAAGTCAGTGAATTTCCTCGATTTTTACCCGTTTTTTTCGAGACTTTTCCCCAGATACAATTTTGACCGATCTTTTAGGGACGCCATAAGTTTTAGCTAAAAAATCGATCAAGGCGGCATTCGCTTCCCCTTCATGAGCTGGAGCATTTAACCGAACAATTTGTTCGCCTGTTTCTCTAAATCCTTCAAATTGAGTTATCTTCCCTCCTGGGATAACCCATAAAAGTAGGGTCTTGACCATCTTACAAAAAACCTTTAGGGTGAGGTTACATTAAAAAGTGAGGTTTTTTTATGCATAAAGGACGTCTTATCGTTTCTGGGCTCGTTTTCTTGTTACTTGCTCTTGGACATCTTTACAGAATTATCAGCCCATTCCCAGTTGTTGTTGGTAACAACGCTCTTCCAGAAGCTGCAAGCTACATCGGTTTTGTAGTCTTCGGTCTTCTTGCTCTTTGGGATCTTCTTGGCTCATGCGGTTGCTGCTGCGGATGCAAAGGGTCTTGCGGATGCAAATCTAAACATGGAAATGGAAACGGCAATAAATACTAACAATCTGGAAGAGGTGAATGTCTAATTCATCTCTTCCAAAGTTTGTTTAGATGCTTCAGGAAAGGCGTTTGAAACATCTTTTCTGAAGCATATTTATTCCATCCACAATAATTAGTGGCCTTGGCTTATTTTCTTTCAAAGAGTTGGTGACTCTTTTTGTGCACTATAAGCATCAACAGTTTCAAAGAGATGAGCGCCCGCTTTTTTCATCTCTTCAAAGGCCAGCTTCGAATCTTCTGAAGAGATGCCTCGGCATCCCTCTTGGATCACATCCACTTCAAAGCCCTCTTTTATTGCGTCTAAGACTGTCGCAAGGACACAATAATCGGTAGCAAGACCACACACTGTAAGACGATTGGTCATGTTTTGTCTCAGATATTCAGTAAGTCCCGTTGATCGTTTTTTGTCGTTATCATAAAAAGCACTGTAGCTATCTACCTGGGGATCTGATCCTTTTAAAACGACGTGATGGACTTTATCTGCTGTGAATCCGACAAAATTATGCCCTGGAGTTCCTTGAACACAGTGATCTGGCCATAAGACTTGACCGCCTAATTTTGCAAAGACTTTTTTCCCCTGATGGCTAGAGGCAAAGCTAGAGTGTCCAGGAGGATGATCATCTTGCGATGCGATCAATAACCTAAACGGCATGCTCATGAGTTTTTGAACGACAGGTAAGATCTCGTCGCCTTTGGGAACCGCTAAAGATCCACCTGGAAGAAAGTCTTCTTGAACATCGATGATGAGAAGAGCTGTTTTGCTGAAGTCGACTACCATTGGATTTCACTCCGTTTATTTCTGATGTCTCTAATGAGAGAGAGTCTATGTTCGTGATAATTTTTTTCAAACCCAACTTGATAGATGTCTGGATTAATGAACCGTTTAACTTCGGTTGGAAATTGGGCTAAATTTTTCTTTCCAAATTCTTGAATTTCTTGAAGAGAGGGGAGGTTATAGACACATTTTCCTTCTCTAAAGATCGGTTGTAATAACGATTCGGAATGGAGTTGTTCTGAGAGCCTTTTGGTCTTTGTCGGGTCAAATAGATCGCAAAGAATGGGCTCTTCGTCAAATGGGGTCCATTCATCATAGATGAGATCGGCAACAGGTTTGTTTCCTTTGTAATACCGTTTCGTTTGCAAAAAGCCAGGATTCGAAATCTTTTGCAATTGTTCCGAAAGTTTAAAACGGTATTCCCATTCTCCTTTCCCTTTATGTTGAATAGCGGAAAGTTTGTAGACTCCATCCAGGGCCCCTTGCCCTCCACCTGTCACAAGTTTTGTTCCCACACCCCAAACATCAATTTTTGCCCCTTGTGATTTCAATTCTGCAATGATGCTTTCATCTAGTTCGTTGCTTGCTAAAATGACAGTGGAGGTGAGACCTGCTCGGTCAAGTTCTTCTCTTGCCCAAATGCTTAAAACGGTCAGGTCGCCGGAATCTAACCGGATTCCAAACAACTCTTTGCCCTCTTTTTTAAGCTCTTTTCCTACAGCGATGGCTTTTCTAACACCTTCATAGGTGTCATAGGTGTCGACTAAAAGAACGATGTTGTCTTTGCAAATCTCTGAAAAAGCGCGGAAAGATTCAAATTCATCGTCAAAAGCAAGAACCCATGAGTGAGCTTGAGTTCCTTGCACAGGAATGCCAAATTCTTTGCCCGCCAAAACATTGGAGGTAGCAGAAACCCCACCAACAAAAGCAGCGCGGCTAGCCGCCATCGCACCATCAATGCCCTGTGCACGACGGAGTCCAAATTCTACTACTTTATCTCCTTTTGCAGCAGAACAGACACGAGCGGCTTTTGTAGCTATAAGTGTTGGAAAATTGAGGAGAGTCAGAAGCGTGGTTTCTAAGAGCTGTGCTTGTAAAATGGGGCCTTTGACTCTAGCAATCGGCTCGGTTGGGAAAATAATGGTCCCTTCGGGGACTGCATCAATATCAAGCGTTAGTTTTAAGTCGGCAAGGTAGGCTAAAAATTCGTCATCAAAGATAGCCAAGTTTTTTAAGTAACCCAAGTCATCTTTTGAAAACCTGTAGTTATTAAGAAAAGTGACAAAAGACTCAAGACCGGCAGCCATTGCAAATCCACCCGAAAAGGGGAGGCGCCTAAAAAAATAGTGGAAGACGGCGTTGTCGTTATGCATTCCAAGCTTGAAATAACCATATGCCATGTTTAACTGATAGAGGTCGGTTAGGAGAGGGGAGAGGGGCTGATTCATAAAATCTCTTAAATTAACTTGACGTTTTTGAGGGTCACAAGTGATGATTTTGTACAAATTGAATTCAATAGTCCATGGCAAAAGAAGATACCATCAAATTAGAAGGGGTTGTACAAGAGCTGCTACCCAACCTGACCTTTCGGGTTTTACTGCCTAACGGCAAAGAGGTGATGGCTCACCTATGCGGCAAAATGCGGATGAAAAACATCCGGGTCTTGATCGGTGACAAAGTCACCATTGAAATGTCTCCTTACGATTTGACAAAAGCTAGAATTATCTACAGACAGAAGTAGGGTTTCCAGTGAACCGGCATCCTTTTTTAAGTGGTGCCGGTCATCATCTTCAAATTCGAAGCTATCGGTCTCTTTTCTATTACCCCCTTTAGCTACAGCCCTCTTTCTTAGGAAGAAATTCTCTTCTCTCTCTTGCGTTATTTGCTCTTGTTCCTTAAACTGATCCTCGCTTGAAGATAAAGTGTATCTTTTTTTCAAGCTGCCGCATGCCCAGATAGCTCAGAGGTAGAGCATTTGCATGGTAAGCAAAAGGTCGTAGGTTCGATTCCTATTCTGGGCAACAGGGCCGCGAGCGATGAACGTGCGGCCCATCAAAAATTACACTCGTTGGAGGAAAACAAACACATGGCAAAAGAAGCCTTTAAGAGGAACAAGCCGCACGTCAACGTCGGAACAATCGGTCACGTCGACCACGGTAAAACGACACTGACGGCTGCCATCACTAAAGTTCTTGCGAAATCAGGGGGAGCATCTTTCCGTGACTACGCATCGATCGACAATACGCCGGAAGAAAAGGCGCGCGGTATTACGATCAACTCAACACACGTTGAATACGAAACCGCTTCACGTCACTACGCTCACGTAGACTGCCCAGGCCACGCTGACTATGTTAAAAACATGATCACTGGTGCTGCTCAGATGGACGGAGCTATCCTCGTTGTCGCTGCAACTGACGGTGCTATGCCTCAAACAAAAGAACACATCTTGCTTGCTCGCCAGATGCAGGTTCCTGCTATCGTTGTCTTCTTGAATAAAGTTGATATGTTGAGCGATGCAGATGCTGAATTGATCGACCTCGTTGAAATGGAATTGCACGAAATCTTGGAATCGAAAGGTTACAAAGATGTTCCTATCGTTCGTGGTTCTGCTCTCCGCGCTCTTGAAGGGGATGCAAAATACGAAGAAGCTATCCAAAAATTGATGCAAACAGTGGATGAGCACATCCCAACTCCACAACGTGAAACTGATAAGCCGTTCTTGATGCCAATCGAAGACGTCTTCTCGATCTCAGGTCGTGGTACTGTTGTAACTGGCCGTATCGAGCGTGGCTCAATCAAGTTGAACGATAAGGTTGAACTTGTTGGTTTGAGACCAACACGTGAGACAGTTATCACTGGTATTGAGATGTTCAACAAGACAATGGACATGGCTCAAGCTGGTGAAAACGTTGGTCTCCTCGTTCGTGGTCTTACAAAAGAAGACGTTGAACGTGGTATGGTGCTTGCAGCTCCTGGCTCATGCAAACCACACTCACAGTTCAAAGGTCCTGTTTACATCTTGACAAAAGAAGAAGGTGGCCGTCACAAGCCGTTCTTCACAGGTTACCGTCCACAGCTTTACTGCAGAACTACAGACGTTACAGGAACTGTTAAGCTTCCAGCAAACGTTGAGATGGTTATGCCTGGCGATAACGTCGAAATCGAAGTTGATTTGATCGCTCCGATTGCGATGGAAAAAGGGATGCGTTTTGCTATCCGTGAAGGTGGTAGAACGATCGGTGCAGGTACTGTATCTGAAATCATCAAGTAAGGTATACTTACGCAACTCTCTCTTTTTGCATTAAGGAAGAGAGAGTTGCAAAATCCTTGGAGAAAACAGTTTTTTCTAAGAATTTTGCAACTCTCTACCAAGCAACTAGTTAAACATTAGTTGGTTAGATAGGGTTGGAAAATATAAATTTTCTTCGAGTGGGTGTGTAGCTCAGCTGGTAGAGCAGCGGTCTCCAAAGCCGCCGGTCGGGGGTTCGAATCCCTCCGCACTCGAACTCTTTATAGAGAAAAAATTAAGAGTATTGAAACGATGACAACGTCAAAGCCCATGAGCCAAGAAATTAATGAGAAGAAGCAACGGACTGGGGTCCTTCAATTTATTGAAGGGATCAAGTCTGAATTTAAGCGGATTTCTTGGACTGACAGGGAAGAGCTTCTTTCCTACACTAAGATGGTCGTATTAGCGACGTTCATCTCAGGATTTGCCATTTTTGGTGTTGATTTGGCTTTGCAAAAGCTTCTTTCTCTGCTTGGACTTTCATACTAGGTGAATATGGAAAAGAAATGGTACGTCATCCAAGTTCTCTCTTCGCAAGAAAAGAAGGTGAAACACTCCATTGACGAGCAAAAAGGTCAATCTGGCTTTGCTGACTACATTGATACAGTCCTTTTGCCTGTTGAAAATGTCTCTGAAGTTAAAGATGGTGTGCAACGTGTAGTCGAGAAGAAATTGTGGCCAGGATATCTTCTGGTTTCAATGCACCTTAACGATGAATCTTGGGCCTTTGTTAAAGGCGTTCAAGGGGTATTTGACTTTCTTGGCGGGGACAAGCCAGTAGCTTTGTCACAGCAAGAAGTCGACGAAATCTTGAGAGACTTAGAGGATAAGAAACTCAAAGTCACTCAAAAACATAAATTTGAAGTCGGGGATGTCGTCAAGATTGTCGATGGAGTCTTCGTCAATTTTACGGGAACTGTTACTGAGGTCTTCCAGGATAAGGGACGTCTGAGTGTTCTAGTGTCGATTTTCGGCCGCGATACTCAAGTGGACGATTTGGAGTTTATCCAGGTTGAACAAGTTACAGATGGATCTCAAAATCAGTAAGGAAAAAGTGTAAGTATGTCAACGCCTGCGCCAAAAAAAGGCAAAAAAGTCGAAAAAATCATCAAGTTGCAGATCCAGGCTGGTAAAGCAAATCCAGCTCCGCCTATCGGTCCTGCTCTTGGGGGTGCTGGGGTCAACATTATGGCCTTCTGCAAAGACTTCAACGCGAAAACACAAGGTCAAGATGGGATTATTCCTGTCGTAATCGAGGTTTATGCTGACAAGACATTTACCTATGTCATGCGTCAACCTCCAGTATCTGAGCTTTTGAAAAAAGAGCTTGGAATTCAAAAAGGCTCCAAAGTGCCAAACCGGGACAAAGTGGCTAAGATCCGCCGTTCCCGCGCTAAGGCAATAGCAGAGAGAAAAATGATCGACATGAACGCACGTGATGTTGATGCTGCTACTCAAATTGTTTTGGGTACAGCACGCTCCATGGGCATTGATGTTGAAGAAGGATAATAAACATGAGCAAACGACGTCGGAAGATAGCAGAGCTTTTTGACAAAAGCAAGGTGTACAGCCTTAAAGATGCTATCGCTATTTTGAAGCAATCACCGTCGGTCAAATTCGACCAGACGATTGATGTAGCTTTAAAGGTCGGAGTGGATCCGAAAAAATCGGACCAGATTGTAAGAGGAACTGTTTCACTACCGCATGGAACAGGTAAATCTCTAAAGATTCTGGTGTTCGCAAGAGGGGATAAGGTTACCGAAGCCCTTGCTGCAGGAGCCGATTTTGCCGGTCACGATGATCTAGTCGAAAAAGTCGCCAAAGGGTGGACTGATTTCGATGCTGTAATCGCAACGCCTGACATGATGCGTGAAGTCGGGAAACTCGGTAAGGTCTTAGGCCCTCGTGGTTTAATGCCAACACCTAAAGCCGGAACAGTTACAACTGATGTGCAAAAAGCCATCAACGAGTTGAAGGCTGGGCGTATTGAGTTTAAGTTGGATAAAACAAGTTCGATTAACAACGGTGTAGGTAAACTTTCATTCTCTGAAGACAAAATCGAAGAGAATGTTCGTACCTTCTTGAACGCTGTTTTGCGGGCAAAACCTGCAAGTGCAAAAGGTCAATACATCCGTTCTTTCTACATCTCATCTACTATGGGTGCAGGTGTGAAACTCGACTTGAAAGATCTAGATGTGGCAGCAGGTTAAGGAGCAGAAAAAATGAGACAAGAAAAACAACTGCTTCTAGACGAAATCCAATCTGAGATTGGTGAAGATGTTTCTTTCATCGTAGTGAGCTACAACAAGTTTACAGCGAATGCTAGCAACGGATTCCGTGGTGATGTTTCCAAGCTTGGAAGCTCCCTGACAATGGTCAGAAAACGGGTTTTAGTCAAAGCTGCAAGCCAAAAAGGGATTGACGTTTCAGTTGATCAATTGCCAGGTCATATTGGCGTTGTGACTGGAGGAAATGATTTCCTAGAAACAGCTAAATTTCTTTTCAAATATGGAAAAGAAAATGACAACAAAATTGTAGTCAGAGGCGGACGTTTCGAAGGAAAGTTCCATGCTGCATCAACAATTGAAACATTGTCCAAACTCCCTGGAAAAGACGAAATGCGGGCCCAACTCTTGGCCACATTGCAAGCACCTCTCGCAGAGACCCTCAGCGTTATCGAAGCGGTTCTCTCAAGTGTGATGCACTGCCTAGAGAACAAAGCCGAAAAAGAAAAAAATCAATAATTTTGTGAGGATTTAATCGTGAGTCAACTCGACCAATTAGTAGAACAATTGAGTGCTTTAACTGTCATCGAAATGGCAGACCTTAAAAAGGCCCTCGAAGAAAAATGGGGCGTAAAAGCCCAAGCTGCTGTTGCAGTTGCTGCAGCTCCTGCTGCTGCTGCTGCTGAAGCTGCTGCTGAGTCAACTGAATTTGAAGTTACTCTTGCTGCAGTTCCAGCTGACAAGAAAATCGGCGCTATTAAAGTGTTGCGTGAATTGACAGGTCTCGGGCTGAAAGAAGCTAAAGACATCGTCGACGGCGCACCAAAAGTGATCAAAGAGAAAGCCACTAAAGCTGAAGCTGATGATGCCAAAGCTAAATTGGAAGCTCAAGGCGCTAAGGTTACACTTAAAGGTCTGTAATCCGTAGCGTAGCTTAGACTTTAGTCTGAGCTCGTTTTGCAGAGTTTTAACTCTGCAATCAACCCGGTCAAGTTTTACTTGCCCGGGTTTTTTATTGAAACAATCCTGAGATCAATTAATTAATTTATGTTACAATAATTAACTTATATTAGATCAGATTCATTTTGGAGAATAAATGCATATTCCAACAATTTCATCTTTCACAAATTTTTCGATAGCCTGTGGAAATTATTTTGTAGAAGGAAAAGAGATTTTCGCTTCTTATTTAGCTTCTATCTCTTCTCAGGTAGCAAGTACGTTTCAATTGAATTCTAAAAGAAATTGGATTGTTGCCGGTGTATTTGTAAGCACTGCCCTCATTGCTTATTTTGTATCGAAAAATTTTTTTCCTAACAACACTGCATCTGGAGCTATTGCAACAAAGTCAACAGCTAAAAAAATCGATCTAGATCCTTCAAAACCTCCAGAAACTAGCGGTACGATTGAAGACGAAGATCTTCAATTTCCTGGTTCTTTCCCAAAAGGACCTATAAATAACGAAAATTTAAACATATCCTTTTTAGATGGAATTCACTGGAAAATAATAGCTATTAACGTACTCGCAACAAATATTTTTATAGCATCTCTCGCTACTCTTTATCCTGATGTCGTTAATTCTCAGCCAAGTCCGCGAAGTGATTGGGAAGATGGAAGCTATCACCCAGATATGCCAGGTTACTTGGCTGCAGTAGTTATTCTTTTGCCCCTCAGTTTTGGGGTATCAATTTTGGCTGTGAAAAAATGTCTTCCAAAAAGAGAACAACAAGTTTTCCCAGAGTAGCGGAAATAAGATCCGTTTTAAATAAGGTCTTTTGATCTAAAAGGTCTTTGAAGAGAATTTTGGATATTTAGTCAAATATCAAACAGCCCGGTTAAGCAATGCTTATCCGGGTTTTTTCTTGCTGGGCGTTTTTCATTGCCCTATACTTTGATGCCTTAAGTAAATTTATATTTTAATGTCTTATGTTGATCTCTTTTCCTTCCATTAACTTCTCTTCTTTTTTTTCACATGGAAGCAATTCTATTGGCAGAATACAGCATGCAAGCGCCCCTTATGTTAAATTTGCTTCACTACAAGCTTCTAATTCTGTTCAGTGGCTAGTCAATAAGAAATGGCAAATTGCTGCAGTAGTTGCTGTGTTATTGATCGTCAAAATCTCTTTCTTTGTAACTAAAAATTATTTCAACAAAGAAGCTGATCCAGCAAGATCTCCTCCTCCAAGCTCTACTGCTAAAATAGATCCTCTAAAAGATGATTCCAATGGCAAGCCAGGGGAAGAGGGTGATCTAACTGTACCTATTACAACAGATGCTGAGACAGATGATGGGAAAAAGATAAAATTTTTCCCTGAAAAACCACCTTCTAAAAGGAATGTTATCTTCAACCACTGGGTGCCAGTTCATGAAGCTACAGGCATGTTAGTAGGTGGAATAGTGGGAATAGCGCTCAATGCATTCTTCAATTCAGAAGATTTGGAACAGACAGAAAGCGAAGAGAAAGTTCAGCGTCAGCAGGCATTAAATTATTTAAGAACTGCTTTTCTTGCTGCAGGCTTTGGTATTGCCATCGGATTTGCTATTGGCAGAGAAGTGAAACTGCAATGGTCTAAACCATTACTTAAAGAACCTGGATTTTCAGAGTTAAATGAAAAAAAAGCGGACAATAAATTTACAACTGTAGAGCAAGTTGAAAAGCTGATCAATTCGGCAAGGGCTACTAATGAATTGTTAGGTAAAGCAATTGAGCTTGGAGAAAAAAATTTGCAACAAAGGAATTTAAGAGAGTAGGTTGGCTTTGTTATGTAATTAAAATTTGATTTGTATAATTGAATTTTAAATATTTAACCACAGAGAACGCAAAGATCACAGAGGATTTGCAAAAGTGAAAGACTTTACCCTTCTTTGTAAAGGCTTTTTATGTTTTTTTCTCTCTGTGTCCTGTGTGCTTCTCTGTGGTTCATTTTGTAAATGAGATGTTCACGATAAAATGAATTATGCTACAACATTGAGTAAGTATGTTAAATTTTATTTCCACTGCAACTTCTGCGTTTAACAATATATACATGCTAGAGGCATCAATTGGGTCGAAAAGATTTCGGCCGCTGCCCTATATTCCCGATAATATCGATCAAGTAACACGAGAGGTAAGTTGGCTTACATTTAAAAATGGCAAATAGGGGGAGCAACAGTAAGTGTCTTTACAATTTTTGCAATCTATCAACTCTTTAAAGTATTGAACTCAAAACCCGAAGTTCCAAAACAACCTAAAAATGCAAAACCTATCGATGTGAGTGTCGATACGGCAAGAAAAAATGAGAAGAATATATTAGAGGAATTTCAAAAATTTAAAATTTTGATCCGAATCCTTTTACAGAAAAACTTTACAAAAGTTGGGGCGAGAATAGATGATAAATTTTGCCTTGTCTTTAGTTCCAAAGGTGTAAATTTCACGCATTTTTCTTGCAATGCTCTTTTCTCTTACTTATAGTGAGAACCGTTTTTGGATTATTTTTTTAGTGTTTTCTTATGACAACATATTTTACTTTACCTTCTCTACACCTTTTTTCTAACACACATAGTAGCTACTCTATTAGCGAAGTTCGGAAAACTCTTGTGCCTTATATTGAGTTTGCTTCTTTACAAGCTACTCATTCCATTCAATGGCTAGCCAATAAAAAATGGGAAATTATTGGAGTAGTTGCTGGACTTTTGCTTGGCAAAGTCTTAGCTTCATTATATAAAAGAATATTCGGTCATAATAATGAAGATCTTCAGTCAGAAACGCAGATTTTAAATCCTTTGAATATTGGGGCTTTGCTTTCAGACAATGCAAGCGGTACACTTCCATCATCTCCAAGTTCCTCTCCTCAATTACCATTCACAGAACAAGAGTCTGTGCCTCCACCAATCTCTTTAGCTGTTGATTTTTCTAGGACAACATCACTATCAGGTGCAACTGAAACTAAAAAAACTTTTTCGCAAGAATTGAATGAAGCTATGAAAGAGATGGCAACAAGCCCCACAGCAATTGGAGCGCTAACAGGAGCATTAATAGGCGTATCTTTGAATGCTTTAATATATCAAAACTGTTTTGAAGATTCATCTTGGGCAGGAAAAGAGGAGGGTGCTCCTCATCCTCAACTCTATAATTATTTATTCACTGCGACACTATTTATGATTGGAGGAATGAGTTTAGGATGTGCGGCTGCTGAAAAAATTAAAATCCTAATGGAGCTTCAAAGACAGAATTTAAATCGAGCAACGAATGCTTGAAACAAATTATTCAAATAAAATGATTTTCCAATTTTGTATTAATAATTTACAGGTAGTATGTCTTATTAGTTGATTGGCTGTCTTTTTGTTATCTAATTTATGTTTGATGATTTTCATTAAATTAAAAATTAATTATAATTAATCGCAATCATCTTTAATGAGGGATAAATGTTTAATTTCCGTTCAGTAACTTCTTCATTTTCGGCTATTTCTCTGCCAAATTTTGAAAATGTTCTTTCTCAAGCAAATCAATTTGCTAAGCCCTATGTAAAATTTGCATCTATTCATGCAACTCAAGGGATGGATTGGCTTTTGAGTAAAAAGTGGCATGTTGGCTCAGTGGCCGTAGGAGTTCTTACAGCTATTGCAGTTTACCAATTTTTTAAATCCTCAAAGCCAAAGCCTGAAGTCTTTAAAGTAGAAACAGTAGCAGCAAATCCAGTAGATGAGGTATTTCATGATGCCGTAGAAGAGCAGTAGCCTTAGAATCCATAATTAGGCAAATCTTCTATACAGTCATCTAATCAAGATAGGTCTTTAACAAGATCTATCTTGAATTTTGAAGCGACTTGGCCGTCGAAAAGCTTGCATCGATATAGCATCCTTATCCAAAATAAGGCCCATTTTAAAGGCAAAAATGTCTATTTTTTCCCCTTCACAAGCATCTTCAACTTCTGACGTTTCCTCTTGGATTTACGATAAAACATGGAAAACAGGACTCATTGTTGCTTGTGGTCTTATTATTTACATTGCAGCTCGTAGTCTGCCAAAGGGGCCAGCTCAAGATCTAAAACTGCGGCATCTTCCTCACCAAGATCTCAATGAACAGGGAGAAGGGCAAAGAAGAGATCTACCTCTCCAAGATTTCAATCGATTTGGATTCAAGGCGTTAAGAGAGGTGACATTTACTCTAATCCAAGTAAGTGTTCGCGGGGCTTATACCGGTTGGGACGAGATTCGCAAAACTGTTGAAAAAGCTTGGCAAGATCCAAAAGCTGAAGAACAGCGGATTTTAGCAGGAGCATTAGGAGGTCTAGTTCTTTATGGCGCTGTCTCTTATTCTGTTTCGGGTCTTATTTTTGCCGTTTTTTGCATTGCAATGGGGGCATTTGTGGGTTTTGCAACGACTTTAAATTCACAACGAGCGCGTTTGTTGGACTAAAAGCCATTTGCTAAAAATCCTCCAGTTTGGTAAAATTTTTCGCAGGTCCTCTCTCTCTTGCATGAATTTTTTAACGAAAAAAGTTTCCATTCATTTCTCTCGAAGAGAGAGCAGTTTTCAACAGTTTATCCCTATTTCTACCCTCCAAGGAGATTGCCCTCATGCTTAAAAAAGCTCCAAAGCGCTTGAGCATCAAGGAAAAAGAAGACATTATCGATCTTCCCAACCTCGTTGAGATCCAAATTAAATCCTATAACCAGTTCCTTCAGGCCGATGTTTTCCCTGAAGAACGAGAGGATGTGGGTCTTCAGGAGGTATTCAATGAAATCTTCCCTATTAAGTCTTATGACGAGAAGACAACATTGGAATACCTTTCTTACAATTTGGGTGTGCCAAAGTATGGCCCTGAAGAGTCGATCCGTCGTGGCATTACTTACTGTGTCACATTGAAGGTCCGTTTCCGTTTAACAGACGAGACCGGGATTAAAGAAGAAGAGGTCTACATGGGGACACTCCCATTGATGACCGAAAAAGGGACATTCATCATCAACGGCGCAGAGCGTGTTGTTGTTTCTCAGCTTCACCGTTCACCTGGTATCTCTTTCGAGCAAGAAAGACATCCACGCGGTCAGATGATCTACTCATTCCGCATCATCCCATATCGCGGCAGCTGGCTTGAAGCATCTTTTGATTCAAACGATCTGATCTACATCTACATCGACAGAAAGAAACGCCGTCGTAAGATTTTGGCAACAACTTTCATCCGTACACTTGGTTACTCAACCAACGCCGACATCATCGAAGAGTTCTTCACAACAAGAAAATACAAAATCAAATCTGAAAAAGATTTTGCTAAGCTTGTTGGAAAAATCCTTTCTCAAGACGTTGTAGATGAAGAAAGTGCCCACGTTTATGGAAGAAGTGGTGAAAAACTGACAACTGCCATGTTGAAGCAAATGGTCGATGCTGGCGTTAGCCAAATCGCTATTGCTGAAGATGCGACAGAAAACAGCCCAATCATCAAAATGTTGGCAAAAGACCCAACAGATTCTTACGAATCAGCGTTGAAAGATTTCTATCGCAAAATCCGTCCAGGTGAGCCTGCGACATTGTCGAACGCCCGTTCTGCAATGATGAGACTTTTCTTTGACAAGAAACGTTATAACTTGGGTCGTGTAGGGCGCTACAAACTCAACACAAAATTGGGCCTACCAATCAACGACGAGGCACTTAATAACGTTACATTGTTGAAAGACGATGTTGTTGCTTCTTTGAAATACTTGATCCGCTTGAAAGAAGGGGATAACTCGGCTCAAATCGACGATATCGACCACCTCGGTAACCGTCGCGTCCGTTCTGTTGGTGAATTGATCCAAAACCAGTGCCGTATTGCGCTGACAAGAATGGAAAAGATCATCCGCGAAAGAATGAATTTGTTCGACTTCTCTGCAGATACTTTGACACCTGGAAAGATCATCTCTGCAAAAGGGTTGACAGGCGTTCTGAAAGACTTCTTCGGTCGTTCTCAACTTTCTCAATTCATGGATCAAACCAACCCAGTCGCAGAGTTGACACACAAACGTCGTCTCTCTTCTCTTGGACCTGGTGGTTTAAACAGAGACAGGGCTGGTTTCGAGGTGCGGGACGTTCACCCAAGCCACTACGGAAGAATTTGCCCTATTGAAACGCCTGAAGGTCCAAACATCGGTTTGATCACCTCTTTGGCAACTTATGCAAAGATCAACGAGTTTGGCTTTGTCGAGACTCCATACCGTGTCGTTAGAGACGGTATTGTCACAGACGAAATCGAATACATGACTGCCGACCAAGAAGAAAATTGTGTCGTTGGTCAGGCTTCCTGTCGTTTGGACAAACACAACATGTTTGTCGACGAAATTGTGTGGGCCCGTCACCGTGGCGAACAATTGGAAGTTCCATCTTCCACAATTACCCACCTGGACGTTTCTCCAAAGCAGCTGGTTTCTATCGTTACAGGGTTGATTCCTTTCCTTGAGCACGACGACGCTAACCGTGCTTTGATGGGTTCTAACATGCAACGTCAAGGGGTTCCTCTCTTAAGACCGCAAGCTCCGGTTGTCGGTACTGGTCTTGAAGCAAGAGCTGCCCGTGACTCTGGTGCTGCAGTTGTGGCTTTAGAAGCAGGTACAGTTGAATATGTTGACGGTTCTCGCATTGTCATTGCGTCAAAACTTAACCCAACAGAGAAGAAAACATACGAACTGAAGAAGTTCCTCCGTTCAAACTCTGGTAGCTGCATTAACCAAACGCCTCTTTGCAACGTTGGCGACCAAGTGTTGGCAAACGATGTAATCGCAGATGGTCCTGCAACAGATAAAGGAGAAGTTGCCCTTGGAAGAAACGTTCTTGTTGCCTTCATGCCATGGTATGGATACAACTACGAGGACGCCATCATCGCTTCTGAAGAGTTATTGGCTGAAGATGCTTATACCTCTATCAACATCGACGAGTTTGAGTTGACAGCAAGAGATACAAAGCTTGGTAAGGAAGAGATCACACGTGATATTCCAAACGTACCAGAAGAGGCATTGGTCAACTTGGGTGAAGACGGTATCGTCAGAATCGGTGCTGAAGTTAAGCCAGGCGACATCCTTGTTGGTAAAATCACACCAAAATCTGAGACAGAACTTGCTCCTGAAGAGAGATTGCTCCGTGCCATCTTCGGTGAAAAAGCAGCTGATGTTAAAGATGCCTCCTTGACAGTCCCTCCAGGAACAGAAGGGGTGGTCATGGATGTGAAAGTCTTCTCACGCCGTGATCGTCTTTCTAAGAGCGATGATGAGCTGGTTGAAGAGTCGGGCAAAATTAAAGATCTGCAAAAAGAGTACAAACTCAAAGAGGCAGAGATTTTGACAGAACGTCGCGAAAAGATGGGTGCATTGTTGCTCAACGAAGTAGCTCCAGATTCTATCATCCACCGTCGTTCAGCAGACGTTCTTATCGAGAAAGGGGAGACTGTCACACAAGAATCTATCGAAAGACTTGAAAAAGAGTCTGTAGAAGACCTCTTGATGCCTTCACACCCAATTTATGACACTTTGAAGAAAGTATTGCTCGAAGCAGAACATGCCCTTCAAACTATCCAAATGCGTTTGAAGACCGAAATGGAACACTTGAGAAAAGGGGATACCGATTTGGATCCTGGTATCATCCGTCAAGTCAAAGTCTATGTAGCTTCTAAGAGAAAGCTGCAAGTCGGTGATAAGATGGCGGGTCGCCACGGTAACAAAGGGGTTGTCTCTAAGATCGTTCCTGTAGGTGATATGCCATTCCTCGATGATGGTCAGCCGATCCAAATGATCTTGAACCCACTTGGGGTGCCATCTCGTATGAACATCGGTCAGCTTTTCGAGACGCATCTTGGTTTTGCTGCGAAGAAGAAAGGAATCAGCGTAAGAAGCCCAGTGTTCGAAGGTTTCCCAGAAGAGAAAATTTGGGAAATGATGGAAGAACAAGGGTTGCCAAGCGATGGTAAATTCTGGCTCTTTGACGGATACACTGGCGAGCGCTTTGATAACAAAGTGGTCGTAGGTTACATCTACATCATGAAATTGAGCCACTTGGTGGCCGACAAGATCCACGCACGTGCCGTCGGACCTTACTCTCTTGTTACCCAACAACCACTCGGCGGTAAAGCGCAGATGGGGGGACAAAGATTCGGGGAGATGGAGGTTTGGGCTGCCGAAGCTTACGGTGCTGCTCACTTGCTCCAAGAGCTTTTGACCGTCAAGTCTGATGACGTCGAAGGTAGAACACGGATGTACGAGTCGATTGTTAAAGGGACAAACGTTCTAAAAGCGGGTATCCCAGAATCGTTCAACGTTTTGATGAACGAGATGCGTGGCCTCGGTTTGGATGTTAGAACCGAAGCTGTCGATGAAGATGAAGAAATAGAAGCGATTTAATTAAGGGGTTACAATGTCTTCCCAAGAGAAAGAATTTGGTCAACAAAACTTTGATAAGCTCACGATTCGAATCGCTTCTGACGATGTGATTCGTAATTCATGGTCTCGTGGCGAAATCAAAAAACCAGAAACCATCAACTACCGTACGTTCAAACCAGAGAAAGGGGGTCTTTTCTGCGAAAAGATCTTCGGACCTACAAAAGACTGGGAATGTGCTTGCGGTAAGTACAAAAAGATTAAACACAAAGGTGTTGTTTGCGACCGTTGCGGTGTTGAAGTCACTCAGTCAAAAGTTAGACGTGAGAGAATGGCTCACATCGATTTGGCTGTTCCTGTCGTCCACATCTGGTTCTTCAAGACTATGCCATCACGGATTGGTAGCGTTTTGGGCATGACGTCTGGGGATTTGGAAAGAGTTGTTTACTACGAAGAGTTTGTTGTAACAGATCCTGGCCAAACAGACCTCGTTAAAAAACAATTGTTGAATGATGTTGAGTACCGTGAAGCGCAAGAGCGCTGGGGGAAAGATGCATTTGTTGCTAAGATGGGTGCAGAAGCTGTACGAGATCTTTTGAAAACGGAAGATCTTCCAGCTTTGCAAGTCGAACTTAAAGAAAAGCTACGTAAGACAAAGTCAAACCAAGCTCGTATTAAGTTGTCAAAACGTTTAAAGATTATCGAGAGCTTTGTCTCCTCAGGCAACGATCCAAGCTGGATGGTTATGAGTGCGGTTCCTGTGATCCCACCAGATCTTCGTCCATTGGTTCCTCTTGATGGTGGCCGTTTTGCGACATCTGACTTGAACGACTTGTACCGCCGCGTCATCAACCGTAACAACCGTTTGAAAGCTATTTTGAAGCTGAAAACGCCTGATGTGATCATGCGCAACGAAAAGCGTATGTTGCAAGAAGCTGTTGATGCTTTATTTGATAACGGTCGTCACGGTCACCCAGTGATCGGTGCTGGTAATCGTCCGCTTAAATCTCTTTCTGAAATGCTGAAAGGGAAGCAAGGACGTTTTCGTCAGAACTTGCTCGGTAAACGTGTGGACTACTCTGGCCGTTCCGTCATTATCGTTGGACCTGAATTGAAATTTAACCAGTGCGGTCTTCCAAAATTGATGGCGCTTGAGCTTTTCGAGCCATTTATCGTTAGAAGATTGAAAGACCTCGGATTGGTTTACACCATCCGTTCTGCAAAGAAAATGATCCAACGCCATGCCCCAGAAGTATGGGACGTTCTTGATGAGATCATTAAAGGTCACCCAGTCCTTCTAAACCGTGCGCCTACGCTTCACCGTCTCGGTATCCAAGCGTTTGAGCCTGTTTTGATCGAAGGTAAAGCGATCCGTATCCATCCACTTGTTTGCTCTGCATTTAACGCCGACTTCGACGGTGACCAAATGGCGGTTTACGTTCCACTTTCTGTTGAAGCGCAGTTAGAAGCCCGTCTTTTGATGATGGCACCAGACAACATCTTCCTTCCATCTTCTGGAAAGCCTGTTGCAGTTCCTTCTCAAGATATGACCTTGGGTCTTTTCTACTTGATGCACGATCCAACGTACTTTCCAGAACAACATGGGCAAAAAGTCAAAGTATTCCGCGATTCCGATGAGGTTTTGACAGCTTTGAACGCAAGTGGTTCCTACAACTGGTTTGAAGAGAAAAAAGCGATTCCAAAAGGAGAAGTGCCGACAACGCATATCCCTTACAATCGTGGTCTCCGTATCCATGAGCAAATCAAGTTGAGAACACCCCTTGGTATCATTGAAACAACACCTGGTCGTGTAATTTTCAATACCATCGTTCCAAAAGAGCTTGGTTTCCAAAACTACAGCCTTCCTAAAAAGAAAATGGGTGAGCTTGTCATGAACTGCTACAAGAAAGCAGGCCTTGAAAAGACAGTTCAGTTCTTGGATGGCTTGAAGTCTTTAGGTTTCACTGAGTCAACTAAAGCTGCTATTTCGATGGGGGTAAAGGACATTTGCATCCCACCTTCTAAGCAAAAGATTTTGGAAGAGGGATACAAGAGAGTCGCACAAGTTCGTCAACAATACGAAGACGGTATTATCACCGATGGTGAGCGTCAATCTAAGACGATTAGTATATGGACAGAACTTTCAGAAAGACTTGCTGATGAGCTTTTCAGACTTGTTGCTGAAGAAAAAGATGGAAGATTGAACCCCCTCTCATTGATGCTAGATTCTGGTGCTCGTGGTAACAAATCACAGGCTAGACAGCTCGGTGCGTTTCGTGGTTTGATGGCTAAACCATCAGGCGCCATTATTGAATCGCCTATTACCTCTAACTTCCGTGAAGGGTTGTCAGTTATCGAATACTCGATCTCCTCCCACGGTGCTCGTAAAGGTCTTGCCGATACCGCTCTTAAAACGGCTGACTCTGGTTACTTGACACGTCGTCTTGTTGACGTCGCTCAAGACGTCATTGTCACTGAAGAAGAGTGTGGTACATTGAACGGTATTGAGGTTTCAGCGATCCGTCAAGGGCAGGAAGAACTTCTTCCTCTTAAAGATAGGATCTTTGGCCGTACCGTTTGTGATGACATCTACCTTCCAGGGGATAGCACAAAGATCTTGGCAAAGAGTGGCGATACGCTAACTAATGCTCAAGCTCAAGCTATCGATGACTCTGGTATCGAAACTGTCAGAATTCGTTCTGGTTTGACATGTGAAACACGTCGCGGCGTCTGTGCAAAATGTTACGGCATCAACCTTGCAAACGGTAAAAACGTCAGCATGGGTGAAGCTGTTGGTATCATCGCTGCTCAGTCGATCGGTGAACCTGGTACGCAGTTGACGATGAGAACGTTCCACTTAGGGGGTATTGCTTCCGCCTCTTTGAGCCCTGAGTTGATTACAGAGCAAGAAGGGATATTGGTTTACCTCGACCTCCGCTTCGTGAAAAACGACGCAGGTCACTATGTCGTTCTTAATAAGAACGGAACGTTGAACATTGTTCGCGACGAAGGCAGACCACTTGATGAGTACAAAAAGCTTCTTGCTACCAAGTCGATTGAACCTCTCCAAACCTTCTCTATTGAGTTGGGTACAGAGATCTTAATCGAAGATGGTTCAAAAGTTAAATCAGGTGAAAAGATTGCGGTCTTTGAACAGCATAACATTCCAATTATCTGTGATAAGCCTGGGTACGTGAAGTACGAAGACTTGGTTGAAGGGATCTCGACAGAGAAAGACATCAACAAACAAACAGGTCAGACAGAACTTGCAGTTAAACAACACCGGGGAGAGCTTCATCCACAAATCGCAATTTATGCAGACAAAGAATGCAGCGAACTTGTTGGTACTTATCCACTTCCTGTTGGTGCGATCTTGTCGGTCCAAGAAGGTGTCTTTGCGACAGCTGGTAAATTGTTGGCACGTCTCCCACGTGGCGCGATGAAGACGAAAGACATCACCGGGGGTCTCCCTCGTGTGGCAGAGCTTTTGGAAGCACGTAAACCGAAAGATTCAGCTGAAATTGCAAAAATCGATGGTTATGTCGACTTCAAAGGTGTCCAAAAGAACAAGCGTATTGTGGTTGTGCGCGATGAAGTAACTGGTATGGAAGAAGAACACCTCATTCCTCATACAAAGCACTTGATCGTCCAAAAAGGTGACCATGTGACTAAAGGTCAACAGTTGACCGATGGTCTTGTGATCCCACACGAAATTCTTGAGATCTGCGGTGTCAGAGAACTTCAAAAATACTTGGTCAACCAAGTGCAAGAGGTTTACAGGCTCCAAGGGGTGGACATCAACGACAAACACGTTGAGATCATTGTCCGTCAAATGCTTAAGAAAGTGCGTGTTGTTGATCCAGGTGATACAAGCCTTCTTTACAGCGAAGAGATCGACCGTAAGGCGTTTGAGATTGAGAACGAAAAAGTTATCCTTGAAGGTGGAAAGCCAGCTTCTGCTGCACCTCTCCTCCTAGGGATTACAAAAGCGTCCTTGAGCACCGATTCGTTTATCTCTGCTGCATCGTTCCAAGATACAACACGTGTCTTGACTGAAGCTGCATGCGCTGGTAAGAGCGATCACCTCTTAGGTTTCAAAGAGAACGTCATCATGGGTCACATCATCCCAGGTGGTACAGGTTTTGAACACCACAAGTCGGTGAAGAAGTTTGTGGCAACAGCTGCTGCTGAAACAATTGCCTTTAACTTCGACGATATCGATTCAAACGCTATCTAAGCTAAATTCTTAGTTAAGAAGCCCCCATTAGGAAGTTTTCCTGATGGGGGCTTTTTTATTTTATTTAAAATCTCTTCAAGATGGTATAGGTGCCTCAAGGAGAGGTACGATGTTATTAACAGGTCTTGAGAACAAGCATGCCGATGTTTACAAAGGCGAGATGCAAGTGACATCCAACCGTATCCACAAGATGGTTAAAGATCGTGAAAGGTTTGGTATTTCACACGATCAATACGATGTTGCGCTCATTCTTTATGGGGCTGTTTCAGAAGCTGAAGATATTGTTGCGGCTGTTAAAACCAAAAATCCTGTCGACATCAATGGAGACCCTATTGAGTCATCAGTTGTTAGGGAAGAGCTTGATGTTTTGGCAGAGGATTTAAGACATTTAAGTTCTTTAGCGCGAAATACATTTGCCTCTGAACCTCTTAATTGGAATGAAGATATTGTCGTTGATAAAACAATCCCTGTGACAATTTCGCTTTCTCAGTGCCTCGATAGGCTAGAAGAATTAGCTAATCAAATGGACCAATTGCGCCTTAATTTTTGATAAAAAATGAATGCAAAGACACGGAAGAGCAAAGTAGTTCTTAAGCATTCAATTTTTTTCGTTGATCTTAAGCTTAAAATCAAACGATTAAGGTCTTAATCTTTTGCAGGCTCAGAGCGGAAAAGGAGATGTACTTTCTTACCATCCATTTCAATCTCAAGATGAGATGTTAGACGGGTAAGAAGCAGCTTGTAAGGAATTTGAACCTCTTTGTCACCCACCCGAATCGCAACGCTTGTCATAGAAAGAATGTCTTCAGAATTGCGTAAGACATCGACTAGATTTAAAAATTTTCTAATTTGGGTTAAGAGGGGGCCCTCTTCAAAGAGATAGGGTTTTTTACATCCTTTACATTCGATGTGCAAAGCATTGTCTTGTAGAGAACGGATGTTGAAAGCAACATCTTCACCACAGTGGGTGCAGGGGAAAGAAAGAGAGTGGCCTTTTTGCATAAGCTATAAGATTATATCGGATAAGATGAAAAGAAAAAAGCCGAGGAATCCCTCGGCTTTTTAAGCAAACAACTGCTTGGCAGCTATCAGTGGCAGTGGCCGTGTTTGTTGTTTGAGTTTTGAACTGCAACAGCGATGATGGCAACAAGTGTAACAGCACCAAGAGCAATTGCGGGAGTCAAGGATGGGCATTCGCGGCAAGTTCTGTAGCCACAACCAGATTGGTAGACGCACTCATCTGCTGCGAGTTTTGTGTGAGCAGAGAAAAGTGTAGTGAGTAGTGATAGAGTGATGAGCTTCTTGAGTTGTTTCATCAGATGTCTCCTAAGTAAAGTTCGGGTTCACAAGCGTGTTTAAAAGCGATAACCCACGGCTCTGATGTATCTCAAACTACAGATTTTTTGGCAATAAAAAACCCCCGCTACAAAACGGGGGTAAAAAAATTTGGGTTTAATTTTTAATCAGCTTTAAGGCTTTCTACGAGGATTTTGCTGGAGAGCAGTTGGAAGATAAACGAACTAAGAGATTTAATATCGTTTACCTTACTTGATTCTTGATATGTGACATAGCAAGAGAGCAAAGCCATTGATAGTTTAGAAATACGTAATGAAAAATTTGACAAGGTTGTTATGAGATCGTTCAATGAATCAAAAGTTGAATAATAAAGTTCAAGTTTAATGTATTTTTCTTTTAATTCTGTTTCTTTATCTTCCTCACTATTCGTTTGATATTTTTTAAGAGCAACGTTTTTCAGATCAACTATTTCTTTTAGTGCAATATTGGATAGAGCTTTTATGAATGGTAAACCTAAAAATAGGCCTACAGCTACATAAGAAGCTGTGATATTTTTAAAAGCATTGTGCACAAGAAGGGTAATAAGTCCTGCGTGTACGATGCCTTCAGTATCATAGATAGGTTGTGCAAATGAAGCCCCAGTTGCAGCAGTTATTGCATCTTTTACAAATGGCACATGAGTAAGTGTTAGCGGAAGAACAGCAAGCTGATAACCTGAACTAATGAGAGCAGAATAAGCTGACATGTTTGGCCTTTTTTAAAATTGTTTTTTTGTTTAAGGAGTTATTTTTTCAAGAAGATGTGTTTTCCAAGCACTTCCCATATCGCTGAAATGGTCATCGATATAAGCGACAAAGGCATCCAGCGATTCTTCATTTTGTTTAACTTTTAAAACTTCTGCTTGTAGTTTGCAGCGACGATCTAGTGAAGTGATCTGCTCATAAACACCTTTGTTGATGTTCATGGAACGAATGGCTTTAAAAAATTCTGCATAGTGGTCGGCAAACTCATCTTTCAATGCAGCAGCCGTTAAAAGGTAGGCTTTGTCATAACGGACGATAAGAGCATGTAACTGTCTTTCATTGCCCCATTTTGTTCTTCTATCGACTTGGCAAAGAAGAGCAGTGCCGGCTTCGGTTTTAATTTCGCCTAAATCTCTAAATTCTTCTTTATCGGCATGGCAAATCTCTTTGATTGATTTCATGTAATTTTTTTGAGTCCCTAAGTAGGGTTCAATCCACAAATTAATAGAGGGAGGATAGGGGCCTTTTCCTTTGCCAACTACCATAGCCTTTAGCCCTTCGGGAAATTCTGAAAGATCAGCTGCGCCCCAACCTTTTGGGGGGACAAAGAGGCAAGCTTCAGGCAGTTCCTTTGGATCTTGAGTAGAGGACGCTTCTATAGGGAGAGAAAAGAGTAAGAAAAAAAATAATAATCGATACATGAGATCTAATCTTAATCAAATTGGGTTTTTTTTCTAGGGGTGCTTGTCTCTGTAGCGCCTCTTCTGTTACAGTGGTGCTTTTTTAAGGGTTAACGTTCTATGCCAAAAAGTTTAGCGAGGGAGCAAGAAGCCCTCGAAAAAATACTATCCCGTATCGAAGAAGAGACTCTCGATCCTGCCAAACAAGAAGCCGACAAAATTGTCCGTGATGCAAAAGAGAGGGCAGAAGAGATCGTAAAACAAGCAGAGCTTGAACGAGATCAAATCTTATCCTCAGGAAGAGCTACTTTAGCCAAAGAGCAAGAAGTTATCCGTTCTTCTTTAAAGCAAGCTGGTGTCGAAGGTCTTGAATCGCTCCGTCAAAAAGTACAAGGTGAGTTTTTCGAAAAAACATTAGTGAATCTTGTCGATAAAAAGATGAGTGAGCGAGAAGTTTTAGATAAAATCATTGATGCGCTCTTGCAGGCTCTAAAAAACAGTGGATTCGATAGCCGCTTTTCACTTGTCCTTCCGAAAGCTATTTCTAGTAAAGATTTGGCAGAAGTTGCAGCCAAACATGCCCTCTCTTCTTTGCAAGCAGATGCAAAGGTGGGGGAACTTTCTGGCGGCGTACAAGTGCAACTTCACGACCGTCATCTAACACTCGACTTTTCTTCTAAAGCAGTTTCTGACCTCCTTCTCCCTTACTTAAGAAAAGAGCTACGTGAACTTTTATTTGGAAAAGTCTAGATGCTGAGCGGAATTGAAAGAAATGCTATCTATCTTCTCCTCTCCTTACCTCCATTAACTTGGGGAGAGATGCCAGCTATTTCGTCTGAGCAACTCAAAGAAGAGGTGGCATCCAATGTTGGAGAAAAAGATGCAAAAGGGTGCTACGATCTTTTTTTACTCTATGACATCGAAAACGCTCGTGCACTCTGGTTGAATAACCAACTAGGGCCAAAAGGTAACTACGACACAGATGAGTTAAAAACGCATCTTGTCGACTACCAAGGATTACCTCCTTTTTTTGCTAATTTTTTAGATCAATATCCTCAGCCACAAGATCGGTTAAACCATTTTGAAGAGCTAATGAGAAGCTATTTTGTGTATCTGCAAAAATCTTCTTACCCTTTCATTAGATTTTGGGGGCAATTATCTCTGCGCGCAAGGGAGGCGTTTTCTTTGTATCGCGCGGGGCAGATGACAGAAGATGAGCTTTTCCACTCTTTTGACGGACTTTTTAAAGATAAGAATTTGAAGGCATCTGCATTAGGCGAAGCCGTTAACCATTTTCTTTTTGACCAGGTTACCAATTACTTAGGTGAAGACCCCTTTGATATTGAGAGAGTCTTTGCCTACATCGTACAATTTTACTTAATCCATCTCTCTATAGAAGTGCACACATGACGATAAGTTTAGAAAAACCAAAAGGGGTTGTTTTAGAGGCCTTTGGGAACCTCTTGCAAGTCGCTTTTGATAAACCGATCCGGCAAGGAGAGGTCGCCTATGTTCAACTAGGTGATCTACAATTGAAAGCCGAAGTAATCGAGATCAATGGCGATCGGGCCAAGCTACAGGTCTATGAGGACACAAAAGGGGTGCAGAAAGGGACAAAGGTTGTTTTTTCTGGAGATCTTCTAGAGGCAGAATTAGGTCCTGGTCTTCTTTCAACAGTCTTTGATGGATTGCAAAGTCCGCTGGATGTGTTGGCAGACAAGGCTGGCTTCTTCTTGCCAAAAGGGATGTATGTTTCAGCTATCGATCGGGAAAAACATTGGGATTTTGTTCCAGAGGCTGAGATTGGGAAAGAGGTAAAGAGAGGAGATTCTCTTGGTTGGGTGATGGAAAACCGTTTCCAGCACAAAATCATGGTCCCTTTTAGCCTTTATGGCACTTACAAAGTCGTGTCGATTAAAAATAGCGGGTCTTACACAGCAGAGACTGTCGTTGCAACTTTGGAAGACAAAGATGGGAAACAAATTCCTGTTACCATGATCCAAAAGTGGCCCATCAAAATACCTCTACAAGAGGGTGTGCGGGTAAAACCGACTGAGATGATGGAAACTGGTCTTCGTATTATCGATACAGAATTTCCTATTTTAAAAGGGGGAACATTCTGCACACCTGGTCCTTTTGGTGCAGGAAAAACGGTTTTACAACACCACCTTTCTAAATATTCTTCAGTCGATATTGTGATTGTGGTGGCTTGCGGTGAACGAGCAGGTGAAGTTGTTGAAGTTTTAAGAGAATTCCCTCACTTGATCGACCCCCATACAGGAGATACTTTGATGACAAGAACGGTCATCATTTGTAACACCTCTTCTATGCCTGTAGCGGCACGTGAATCGTCTATCTACTTGGGCGCAACCATTGCCGAATACTACAGACAGATGGGATTGGGTGTTCTCCTTTTAGCAGACTCCACCTCCCGTTGGGCGCAAGCCTTAAGAGAAATGTCAGGGCGCTTGGAAGAAATTCCTGGAGAAGAGGCATTCCCAGCTTATCTTGCTTCTCGTATTGCAGAGTTTTATGAACGTTCTGGCGTCATCGCTCTAAATGACGGAAAACATGGTTCTGTCACCATTGGTGGAGCAGTTTCTCCTGCAGGCGGTAACTTTGAAGAGCCGGTCACTCAAGCGACGCTTTCTGTCGTAGGGGCATTCTTAGGTCTTTCTCGTGAGCGCTCTGATGCACGCCGCTATCCAGCAATCGATCCTTTGATCTCTTGGTCCAAATATGTTGATCAAGTTGGAAAAATCCTCTCGAAAAAATTAGATGGCTGGAGCCAAATGGTCATACGTTCAGAAGAGATTCTCATAGAAGGGGACGAGATCGGCCGTAGAATGGATGTGGTAGGTGAAGAGGGGACAGCTATCCCTGACTTTATCACTTACTTGAAAGCAGAACTTTTTGACTTTGCCTATCTGCAACAAAACGCGTTCGATAAAGAAGATGCCTATTGCCCAATCGATAGACAGCTTTTGCTTTTCCCAGTCATTGACGAGATCAACCGTTTGAATTTCCATTTTGATTCCCACGATGCAGCCAGAGAATACTTTTTGGATCTGCAAGGACGTATTAAAAACTGGAACTTCTTACCGGTAAAATCTGAAGAGGCAAAACACAGAATGGAAGAAATCCAACAGTTGATCAGAAAAGGGAGCCAAAACAGATGAAAACAATTTACGACCGAATTTCTGATTTAAAAGGAAACTTGATCACCGTCTACGCTACCGGTGTTGGACTTGGTGAATTAGCAAGAATAGATCTACGCGATGGTCGCTCCACTTATGGGACTGTCATTAAGATTGAAGGGGACAAAGTCACTCTCCAGGTTTTTCAAAACACAAGAGGACTTGCAACAGACGATAAAGTCACCTTTTTGAAAAGAGAGATGGAGGCAACATATGGGCAAAAATTGCTTGGCCGTCGTCTTTCTGGATCTGGTGTCCCTATCGATGGTGGCCCTAAAGTTATCGGTGAAGACATTCCTATCGGAACGCCTTCCTTTAACCCATCTAAACGTATTGTCCCTCGGGAAATGGTGAGAACCAATATTCCGATGATCGACGTTTTTAACTGTTTAGTTAAATCTCAAAAAATCCCGATTTTCTCCATACCTGGAGAACCTTATAACGATCTTTTGATGCGGATTGCTAACCAAACCGATGCCGATGTGGTGATCATTGGAGGGATGGGGCTTACATTTAAAGAGTATCAAGCTTTTATCGATAACGCAGAAGCTTCAGGTTCTCTTTTAAAAACGGTCATGTTCATCCATCGGGCTGTCGACTCGCCTGTAGAGTGTGTCTTGGTTCCCGATATGGCTTTGGCGACAGCTGAGCGGTTTGCTCTTGAAGGGAAAAACGTCTTGGTTCTTTTGACCGACATGACGGCTTTTGCCGATTCTTTGAAAGAAATTGCCGTTACGATGGACCAAATCCCTTCCAACCGTGGTTATCCTGGATCTCTTTATTCAGATTTAGCTTCTCGTTATGAAAAAGCTGTCATGATTGAGGGAAGCGGTTCGATCACTATTGTAGCTGTCACCACAATGCCAGGGGATGACGTGACCCATCCTGTTCCTGATAATACAGGTTATATTACAGAAGGGCAGTTCTATCTCCATGGTGGAAAAATCGATCCATTTGGTTCTCTTTCCCGTTTAAAACAGCTAGTGATTGGAAAAGTTACGCGAGAAGATCACGGGGATTTAGCAAACGGGATGATCCGTCTTTATGCTGAATCGAAAAAGGCTCGTGAGCGTGAGGCGATGGGCTTTAGACTTTCTCGTTGGGACGAAAAATTGCTCCGTTACGGAAACCTTTTTGAACAAGAGATGATGGATCTTAACGTCAACTCTCCGATTGAACAGGCTTTGGATAAAGGTTGGGATATTTTAGCTCAGTGCTTCACCAAAGAAGAGACCGGTTTGAAAGAACGTTTCATTGAAAAATATTGGCCAAAAGGTTCCCTTGCCGAACGTTAAGCTCACCAAAAACCAACTCAAGATAGAGCAGACAAGGTTGCAACGGCTAAAAAAATATTTGCCGACATTGCAGCTTAAAAAAGCTATGCTGCAGTCCGAAGTGGAACGTGCACGTGATGAGCTGCAAGGATTGCAAAAAGCTTATGGTGGTGCAGAAGATGCTTTGAAAAAAGAGCGGAGCCGTTTGCACGAACCACTTGGCGTGCCGCAGCAAGATCTTGAGATAGTGAAAGAGATCAAAAAACGGACTGACAACGTAGCAGGGGTTGAAATCCCTGTTTTAGAAGAGATTGTTTTTGCACCTATTACCTACAGTCTTTTCGATACTCCTCCCTGGCTTGAACTTTGGCAGGCAGAGGTGAGAAAAGTTGCCCGTTTGAGAATTGAAGTGCAAGTTGCAGAAGAAAAAATTAAAGCCCTTTTCCACGAATGGCGTGAAGTTTCAATCCGTGTAAATTTATTTGAAAAAGTCTTAATTCCACGGACTGAAAACAATATCCGAAAGATTAAAGTCTTTTTAGGAGACCTAGACCTTGCAGCTGTGGCAAGGGCAAAAGTGGCCAAAAGTAAACTTATGGAGAAGAAAAGTGCGGGTTGACCTGAAACGTTTTCTTTTTGTTGGCTCTACATCCTCTAAAAAGAGTTTTTTAAAAGAGGCCCAGAAAGCGGGTATTATCCAATTTATCGAAGAAGCCAAGACTGAAAGTCTTTCCGATTGGAGTAAAACCATCATAGCGGCTATCAAAATTTTGAAAGGATTTCCGCCTCAGCCTATTTTGACAGAGGTAAATCCGGATAGAGAAGAGGCTATCGTCAAAGAAATTCACGCTGTCTCTGATAAACTCAAAAAAAGTGAAGCGACAATCGCTGAGCTTGAAGGGGAATATAGAGAACTTGCCCCTTTTGGTGCTTTTGATCCGGAACAGATGAAACGGATTGAAGAAAAAGGTGGCTTAAATCTTCAGTTTTTTGCCTTAAAAAAAGGGGTAGAAGCGCCTGAAGAGTTTATTTTAGTCCATTCCGGAGAAGAATTAGACAGCTACGTCAGAATAGGGAAGGGAATTTACCATCTGGCCAATGCTATTGAAATTCCTATGAATCGTTCAATGGCAGCGGTAGAAAAAGATCTTGCTGATGCAAAAAAAACGCATGAAGAGGCGCTTAAGCGATTAGAAGAGCTAACCTCTTATAGAGATTTTTTATCAGAAAGACTTGTCTCATCTTTGAACCGCGATGCCTATAACAAAGCTTTAAAGACAGGCAAAGAAGGGGCTGAAGGAAGGGTCTTTTCTCTGATTGGCTGGTCTCCTGAAAATGAGATCGACAAATTACAAGAAATGGCATCAGACCATGATGTTTTTGTTGAAGAGGTCGAAGTAAAAGAGGGCGAAACTGTCCCAACTTATTTGAAAAATGAGAAGTGGGGCACAATTGGACAAGATCTTGTGGGGATTTACGACACACCTTCTGCACAAGATAAAGACCCATCGCTTTGGGTCCTCTGCTTTTTTGTCCTCTTTTTTTCCATGATCATCTCAGATGCTGTGTATGGACTTATTTTCTTGCTCATCTCTTTGTACATTTGGTGGAAGCACCCAAATCTGCAAGGGTTAAAACGGCGGGTATTAAACCTTTTCACAGTCCTTTCTGTGGGTTGCATCGTCTGGGGAGTTTTAGCAGGCAGTTATGCAGGTATTCCTCTTTCAATTGATAGTCCTTTGCAAAAAGTTTCTTTAGTTAGATGGTTGGCTGAGAAAAAAGCAGATTACCATTTAGAACAAAAAGATGATGTCTACCAAAAGTGGGAAAAAGAATTTCCTGCAATTGCAAGTGCAAAAAATGGGGATGAGCTGCTCCATCTTGGAAAACAACCTGCTACCGCTGAACCTGAAACATCTCCTTCTTATCCTATTTTGAATACATTTTCAGATCAGATTATCTTGGAGTTGGCTCTTTTAGTGGGTGCAATCCACTTGCTGTTCTCAATGGCTCGCTATTCACTGAGAAACTGGGCATTGATCGGCTGGATCATGTTTTTGATCGGGGGTTATCTTTATATAGCTCCAACATTGAACTACACATCAATTTTGAATTTTGCCTTTGGCTTAAGCAAAGAGACGATGCTTGCACTCGGAGCCGATATGGCAATCGCAGGCTTTGTTGTGATGTTAGTTTTAGCTTTAATCCAACACAAAGTAAAAGGGGTGCTTGAAGTGATGACGATGATCACTATTCTAGCAGACCTTCTTTCTTACTTAAGATTGTACGCTCTCGGTTTGGCAGGAGCAATTATGTCGGCAACAATTTATGAGATGTCTGCAGGAATGCCCCTCTTTTTTGCAGTCATTGTGATGTTTTTAGCCCACACTGTTAACATGTTGTTAGCTGTGATGGGTGGTGTGATTCACGGGCTCCGTCTCAACTTTTTGGAATGGTATCACTACAGTTTCGAAGGTGGCGGAAAACCGTTTCGTCCGTTAAAAGAATTAAAAAAGGAAAATTAAATATGACTTTTGATTACAGCATGGTGGGTCCAGCCATCGCCCTCGGAGCCGGTTGCATTGGTAGTAGTATCGGTTGTTACATTGCAGGACAAGCTTGCCACGCGGCGATGACTAAAACAGATGAAGGACATGGTAAGCTCATCGGTCTTTCTGCAGCGCCTGCTTCTCAGTCAATTTACGGGTTTGTATTGATGTTGTTGATGGCCCAAGCTATTCGCGCCGGTACACTATCTCCTATTTCAGGGATTGCAATTGGCGTTTTCTCTGGTTTGGCTTTAGTTTTTTCTTCTATCTATCAAGGAAAAGTCTGCGCTACAGGGATTCAAGCGACTCTTAAAAACCCAAGTCTTTATGGTAAGTGCTTTGCTGCCGTTGGTATTATTGAGTCGTTCTCTCTCTTCGCTTTCGTTTTCGCCCTCCTTCTCATGAAATAAGAAGAAGCTAATATTGGCTGATAAAAAGCCCCTCTTGCTCTTTAGAGCAGGAGGGGCTTTTTTTGTTTTTATCCTTTCTAGCTTGCACTATAGAGGGAAAAAATTAATGGTTAGCTTACGGATTTTTTATAAAAGATTAACATCCAAGAGCCAATATTAGTCTTAAGGTCGAAGGGAAAGTGTGACACTTTCCAGTTCTTTTCAAGAAAACACCGATTTTGCCACAAAAAATGGGGATAATTTGACCAAGTTATCCGATTTTTTTCAGCGACTTAAGCGTTTGTTTTTCCTGACAAATGGCTTTAATTTCGTTTATCAGAAATGGCTTTCTGATACTTCCAAAAACGATTTTTTGCGAAAATAAAAAACAACACTCTTTTTTTGGAAAAAAATAGGTGTTGTGCGGAAAATCGGTATTTGGATATTGTATAGCCACTTCGAACGACGGGTAATAGCCAAAGACGTTGATCGAGAGATAAGGTGGCGCCGACCACCGATGCCCTGCAAAAG
>Ga0153954_1000187_pt1 | contig 56666 bp, 55 predicted proteins | sample TSFL038MetaG_FD_102277 | JGI IMG/M metagenome (GOLD analysis project Ga0153954, IMG submission 102277) | Attine ant fungus gardens microbial communities from Florida, USA - TSFL038 MetaG | ecosystem: Host-associated > Fungi > Mycelium > Unclassified | place: USA: Florida, Wekiwa Springs State...
AGTCGAACTGGCGGTAGATCGCCAGTCCGCACACGGTCGCGTAGGCGATGCCGATGGTGGAGACCTCGGTCGCCGTCGCCACGCCCTCGACCACCGCGGAACGGATGACGAAGGGCAGCAGCAGCGCCGGCAGCGCGACGACGAAGGCGCGGCCGACCTCGCTTCCCTTGGCGCGCTTGCCCACCGCCTCGCCGCGCGAACGCCACCAGGCGACGACGCCCAGCGCCACCGCGAGCACGAAGCCCGGCAGCAGGCCGCCGGTGAACAGGGCAGCGATCGACACGCCCGTCACCGAGCCGATGGTGATCAGCACGAGGCTGGGCGGAATGGTTTCGCTCATGGCGCCCGAGGCGGAGAGGATCGAGACCATCTCGCCGTCGTTGGAACCGCGGCGCTTCATCTCGGGAAACAGCACCGGCGCCACCGCTGCCATGTCGGCGGCCTTGGAGCCCGAGATGCCGGAGACGAGATACATGGCGCCCAGCAGCACGAAGTAGAGGCCGCCGCGCACATGGCCCAGCAGGCCGGCGAGGAAGGCCACCATGGCGCGGGCCATGCCGGTCATGTCGATCAGGAGTCCGAGAAAGACAAAAAGCGGCACGGCCAGCAGCACCAGGCTGCTCATGCCCTCATCCATGCGGCTGACGACGATCGTGAGGGGCACCTTGGTGACGCACATCAGGAAGACGAGCGTTGCGGTACCGAAAGCGAAGCCGATCGGCACGCCCAGCAGCACGGCGGTCGCCAGAAGGACGACGAAGAAGAAGACCAGGTTCCAGTTGCCGATCGCCTTGAGAACCGGCGAGGCGAACCACAGGCCGGCGGCGATCACGGCGAGGATGATGCCGATGGTCAGCAGCGCCTTGAAGCGGAACCGCACCATCCGCAGGACACAGGTCAGCAGCATCAACGCCACGCCGACAGGGATCGCGCCCGCGCGCACGATGTTCGACAAGCCGAGCGCCGGCGTCTCGATGTAGTACTCCTCCGCCGCGTAATCGCAGGCCATCGGCAGCAGGATGGCGAGGAACAGCGCCGGCACGGCGACGGCCAGGATCTCGGCATGCTCGCGGCGTGCGACGCCCATGCGGTTCACGATGGCGGTGAGACGCATATGCTGCACGCGCTGGATCGCGACCACCGAACCCAGCATGGCGAGCCACAGGAACAGGATGGAGGCGAGTTCGTCGCTCCACACGAATGGATTGTGGAAGACGAAGCGGCTGACGACGCCCGCCAGCAGCACGAAGATCTCGACCAGCACCAGCGCCGCCGTGGGGATTTCCACGGCGGTGGCGAGCGCCTTCTCGATGCGCGCGATCATTGGCCTGGGCTTAGGAGAGGTTGCCGACAGCCTTCTCCAGGACGCTCCAGGCTTCCGCACCGAACTTGCCCTTCCACTCCTCGTAGAAGCCCGCGCTCTTCAGCTTGGCGCGGAAGGCCTGCGCGTCGGTGTCGACGAACTGCATGCCCTTGCTCTTCAGCGAGTCGGCGACGGTCTTGCTCATCTTGGCGAGATCCTCGCGCTCCGCGACGGCGCCGGCGTTGAACTCGGCCTCGACGATCTCGCGCAGGTCGGCGGGCATCGCCTCCCAGGATTTCCTGTTGGCCAGGAACCAGAAGCCGTCCCACATGTGGTTGGTGATGGCGCAGTATTTCTGCACCTCGTAGAGCTTGGCCGTGTCGATCAGGGACAGCGGATTCTCCTGGCCATCGACCACATGGGTCTGCAGCGACGAATAGACTTCGTTGAAGTTGATCGACGTCGGCGAGGCGCCGAACGCCTTGAACAGGCTGGTCCACAGCGGCGCCACCGGAACGCGGATCTTGAAGCCGTTGAGATCCTCCGGCGTCTTGATCGGCTTGGTCGAGCTCGTGATCTGGCGGTAGCCGTTGTCGTACATCTTGCCGAAGGCATAGAGGCCGCGCTTGGCGATCTCGCCGCGCACCAGCTTGCCCAGGTCACCGTCCATGGTGGGCCAAACCTGGCTGTAGTCCTTGAAGGCGAAACCCACGCCGTTGATCGAGGCGACCGGCACCAGGGTCGCGAGGATCAGGCCGGACAGCGTGAAGAACTCGAGCGCGCCCGAGCGCAATTGGCTCAGCATGTCGGTGTCCGAGCCCAGCTGGTTGTTCGGGAACACCTGGATCTCTACGCGGCCGTTCGTCTTCTCCTTCACGCGCGCCGCCGCTTCCGTCGTGCGGATGTTGAGCGGATGGGTGACCGGCGAGTTGTTGGCGTACTTGTAGCTGAACTCGGCGGCATGGGCCGGGCGGGTGCGGATCGCGACCAGCGGCACGGCAGCGGAGCCGGCGAGCGCAGTCGTGAGCAGGCGGCGGCGGCGAATCGTCATTTGGCGTTATCTCCCCAAGGATGTTGGGGAGGTATTGCCTCCAACAACAGGCCTTTGGCAACAGCCTACGGCGTCACGGGCTTCAGCCAGGTCCGCTCCTCGACCAGGATGCAGCGCTCTTCCTGCGCGAAGCGAAAATTGTCCATGGCCGCCTTGTCGGCGCGCAGCCGTGCCCGATAGGCCTCGTAGGCCGCCAGGCTCTCGAAGTTGATCAGCGCGTGGGCGACGTTGTTGGTGCCCTCGTGCGGCATGAAATAGCCGATCAAGTCGCCTCCGCAGGCCGGAATGATCTTGAGCCAATTCCGGGCATAGGTCTCGAAGGCGTCGCGCTTGAACGGGTCGATGACGTAGCGAATGGCGCACGTGACGGTCATGGCGGTCTCCTGGTTGGGTCTAGCCAGGCTAATGCCAACCCCAAGGTCTATGTTTCGGCCTGGGCCGAAAGACGGTGTAGGATGTGGGCCAAATTTCGCATCGGGAGAGAGCCATGAGTGCCTATGCCGATCGTCTGGAAGCCCTGGTGACGGAGGCGGCCGCTCGCTGCACGTCCTGCGGCAAATGTTTCGAGGTCTGCCCGACAGCGCGTGAAGTCGACATGGACGCGGGCGAAGCCACGACACGCGTCGGCGAACTGCTGAGCCTCACGCGCGAGGGCGGCGAAGCCGCTCCTGGCCTGACGAAGTGGCTCAATGCCTGCGACGGCAGCGCACGCTGCAGCGATGTCTGTCCGGAGGGCATCAACGTCCGTCAGTGGGTGACCATCGCCAAGCTGAAGGCACTCGAGGTGGCACGGCCGGCGGAGCAGGGCGTCACCGCCGCCGCCAACCGCTTCCGCAGCATGGCGCAGGCAGTGCGGCTGCTGGCCAGCATGCAGCTGCCGTCGGAGACCCTGAAGAAGATCCTGGCGCCGGCGGAGAAACGCACGGCCGACGTACTCTTCTACACGGGCTGCAACGTGCTCCGTACGCCGCACATCGTGCTGAACGTCATGGACATCCTCGATGCCATGGCACTCGACTTCGATGTCGTCGGTGGCACCGCGCATTGCTGCGGCGTCTATCAGTTCCAGGAAGCCGATCTGCCGACCTACGAGAAGATCGGCCATCGCACCTTCCAGCGGTTCGGCCAGTCAGGCGCCTCGCGCGTGCTCACATGGTGTCCGACCTGCACCAAGAATTTCGGCGAGTTGGAGGAGCCGGTCGAGGCACCGTCGTTCGATCTCGGCCATGTGAGCGAATTCCTCGCCGCCAACCTCGATCAGCTACGGCCGCGCTTCCGCACCGACCTGCCTAGGCGCCGCGTGGTGATCCATGAGCATGTCGGCATCGGCGCGACGCTGGACGGCATTCGCAAGCTGCTCTCGGCCGTGCCCAATCTGGAGCTGCTGGAGTTGCCGCAGGATTCGGGTTTCTCCTATGCCTGTGGCGGCCAGGCGGCGAAGTTCAAGGAACGTGAGGCCGCGATCCATCGCGCACTGGCCGAGGGTGCGGTCGCCGTCGGCGCCGACACCGTCGTCACCATGTACCATTCGTGCCACCGCGCTCTGGCCGGTGCCGAAGCCATCTATCCGCTGCGGGTCGTGAACTTCACCGACATTATCGCTGAAGCGCTGGGACGCGGTGGCCATCCCGACTACTACCAGCTCTACAAGACCGGCGGACCGATGGACGAGGCGGTTTCGGCGGCAGCGAAGTTCCTCCGCAGCAACGGCGTGAAGATCGACGAAGCCTCGGTGCAATCGCTGACAGCCGATATCTTCAACGAGACCGGCCTTGCCGGCGCGCGCGATGCCTTTCGCGAAGCCTTCACGGAGATGGCGCGCCAGTCCTGACCGCCATCTTCCATTGATCAGAATGCCGGGTCGGACGAGGCAGAAGTACTTTCGCGGCTTTGTTGGAGACCCGGATTCCAGGGCCGCTATCGATGGTCAAACGACCGTTTTTCGAGCCGGCCGCAAGCGCGGGGGCCGCAGGAGACGCTGCACGGTGGGGCAGATCGAGCGTGGTGAGTGGGTCGGTGTGGCGACCTCACCGCTAGATTTGATACATTTAGCGGTAACTTTCGGTAACTTAGCGGGCGCGCGCGCCGACGCAGCCAAAAGTGCAGCCGGCAAGGGAATACATTCGTTCGGTAGAGCAGAACTCACTTCTCCTTGACCGCCAGGACCGCCCACGCGGCGTCGGCGAAATAACGGATGTGGCTCGAGAGCGGGCCGGTGAAGCGGCCGTAGACCTTATAGGTCGCGGGTTGCATCACCACGCCGATCGTGGCGGCGGCCGCGAGATCGGCATTGCGACGTGGGATCTCGCCGGCCTTCATCGCCTGGGCGATCACCTCCCGCACCACCACCACCGGATTGGGTGTGCCGTCGGGCACCTGAATCAGGAAGGAGTGCTGGTTCAGCAGGTGATAGGCGAAGAGCGTCCAGTCGCGATCGGCCCATTCGCAATAGCAGCGTACGATGGCCTCGATCTTGGCCTTCAGTCCTTTCAGCGGCCGATGCGCCTCCGAGAGTGCCTCGGCAAGCGCGCGGTGGTGGTGCAGGAAGAGATCCAGCGCCAGTTGTTCCTTGCTGGGGAAATAGCGATAGATCGTGCCTTCGGCGACCGAGGCCGCCATGGCGATTTCCTTGGTGGTGGTCTCGGCGACGCCGCGCGCGACGAACAGAGTGAGAGCGGCACGTTCGACGCGCGCCTTGGTTTCTTCGGCTTTCCCCATCACCGGAGTGTATGGGGCGGTGGTGTCCTACGAAAGGTCGGACAACCATCGAAAGTCGATCACCCAATCGTCGTCCGACGTCAGGCTTTCGAGCAGCAGGAACACCAACAGAGACTTGCGGATGAACATGTCGGCCTCCCAAAGATGAGGATGTACTCATTTATAAGTGAGCAGTCGCTCATTTTCAAGAGGCGTAAAACCTACTGATTTATTTCGGTTTTTCCCGGTGGACGGCCTGCGAAGGGCCTCTTATGGTCGCGGCACCCAGACGAATCCTGTGGGAGAGACCGCCTTTCGACAGGGCGGCGCCGAAGGAGCAACCGGCCCCGGAAACTCTCAGGCAAAGGGACCGCAGGAGGATGGGACTCTGGAAAGTGGCGGCCGCGTCAGGCGGGCGCCCACCGACGAAGTAAGGCTGTCCGCGTCCCGAAAGGATGCTCAGCCGAATCTTTCAGGTCTCCGGACAGAGGGGGTCGCGAACGGCGCAAGCTTTGCGCCGAGCAACGCGACGCCGACGGAGACTGTGTTGACTGATTCCCCCGGACCTCTCAAGCGCACGCCGCTCTATGAGCTGCACAAGGAACTGGGCGCGCGTCTCGTGCCCTTCGCCGGCTACGAGATGCCGGTCCAATATCCGACCGGTATCCTGGCCGAGCATGCGCAGACACGCACCGCCGCCGGCCTGTTCGATGTCAGCCACATGGGCCAGGTGCGGCTCACGGCGAGGCCGGGACAGAACGCGGCCAAGGCGCTCGAGACATTGGTGCCTGGTGACATCACGGGGCTGCAGCCGGGTCAGCAGCGCTACACGCAGTTCACGAACGAGCAGGGCGGAATCCTCGACGATTTGATGGTGACCTCGACGGGCGATCACCTGTTGCTGGTCATCAACGCCGCCTGCAAGGACGACGACCTGGCGCATCTGCAGAAGCATCTGTCCGCGACCTGCGAGGTCGAGCCCACCTTCTCGCGTGGTCTGCTCGCCTTGCAGGGACCGCTGGCGTCACAGGCCTTGGCGCGGCTCGCGCCTGCTGTGGCGACGATGAAGTTCATGACCGGCACCTTCGTGACGATCGACGGCGCCAGTTGCTACGTGACGCGCTCCGGTTACACCGGCGGCGACGGCTACGAGATCTCGACGCCCGCCGACAAGACAGAGGTGATCGCACGCAAGCTGCTGGCCCAGCCCGAGGTCAAGCCGATCGGTCTCGGCGCCCGCGACTCGCTGCGTCTCGAGGCGGGCCTCTGCCTCTACGGTCACGACATCGACACTACGACTACGCCCATCGAGGCCGTGTTGCTCTGGAGTGTCGGCAAGGAACGCCGCGCGCAGGGCGGTTTCCCCGGAGCCTCCATCATCCAGAAGCAGATCGCCGAGGGCGCGAAGCGTAGGCGCGTCGGCCTGCTGCCCGAGGGCAAAGCGATCGCGCGCGACGGCGCGGAGATCGTCATCGGCGGCAAGACTGTCGGCAAGGTCACGTCGGGCGGTTTCGGCCCCACGCTCGGGCGCGCGGTCGCCATGGGTTATGTCGAGAAAGCCCATTCGGCCAACGGCACGAAAGTTGAACTGACGGTGCGCGGGAAACCGGTGCCGGCCGAGATCGTGCCCATGCCTTTCGTCAAACACGCCTACTACCGCGGATAGGGAGAGACTTCGATGAGCGTCAAGTACAGCAACGAGCACGAGTGGATCCGCGTCGAAGGCGATGTCGGGACGGTGGGCATCAGTGCCTATGCGCAGGAGCAACTGGGCGACGTCGTGTTCGTCGACGTGCCTCAGACCGGCCGCAAGATCGCCAAGGGCGAATCGGTCGCGGTGGTCGAATCGGTCAAGGCGGCATCGGACATCTATTCGCCGGCCTCGGGCGAAGTGATCGAAGCCAACGGCGAACTCGCCAACACGCCGGGCGACGTGAATGCCGACCCGATGGGCAAGGGCTGGTTCTTCAAGGTCAAGCTCAGCAACCCGGGCGACCTCGATGGCCTGATGGACCAGGCGGCCTACGACGCTTTCGTGAAGAGTCTCTCGTAAAGGGATCGGTCTGATGCGTTATCTCCCGCTCACCGACGCCGACCGTCGCGAGATGTTGGCGGTCGTCGGCGCCAAATCGGTCGACGAGCTGTTCCGCGATGTGCCCCAGTCGGCGCGACTCGGCGCCAAGGTCGCGGGCCTGCCTGATCATCTGGGCGAACTCGAGGTCGAGCGCGCCTTCCTGGACCTCGCGGCGAAGAATGTCTCACCGTCGCAGGCGCCGTTCTTTATCGGTGCCGGCGCCTACCGTCATCACGTGCCGGCGAGCGTCGACTACATGATCCAGCGCGGCGAGTTTCTGACGTCATACACGCCGTATCAGCCCGAGATCACGCAGGGCACGCTGCAATATCTCTTCGAGTTCCAGACGCAGGTGACCCTGCTCACCGGTATGGAGGTGGCGAACGCCTCCATGTACGACGGCTCGACCGGTGCGGCCGAAGCCGTGCTGATGGCCAACCGCGTCACGCGCCGCCACAAGGCACTGATCTCCGGCGGCCTGCACCCTCAGTATCGCCGCATCATCGAGACCACCGCCAAATGGGAAGGCTACAGCGCCGTTGTCGGCAAGACCGATGTCGAAGGATTGGAGGATCTGATCGCCTCCATCGACAAGGAAACTTCCTGCGTCGTTGTCCAGAATCCGAGCTTCTTCGGCCATGTACGCGATTTCGGGAAGCTGGCCGACGCCTGCCATGAAGCGGGCGCGCTGCTGATCGTGGTGGTGACGGAGGTCGTGTCGCTCGGCCTCCTGAAGCCGCCGGGCGAGATGGGGGCCGACATCGTGGTCTGCGAAGGCCAATCGATCGGCAATGGACTGGGCTTCGGCGGTCCTTATGTCGGTCTGTTCGCCACCAAAGAGAAATACATGCGCCAGATGCCGGGCCGGCTGGTCGGCGAGACCGTCGATGCCGACGGCAAGCGCGGCTTCGTGCTGACGCTGTCGACGCGCGAGCAGCATATCCGTCGCGAGAAGGCGACCTCGAACATCTGCACCAACGCGGGCCTCTGCGCGCTCGCCTTCACGGTGCATCTCACCTTGCTGGGCGAGGCGGGCCTCAAGCGCCTGGCCGAGCTCAACCACGCCAAGGCGTCGGAGCTCGCCGACCGGATCGAGACGGTGCCGGGTGTGAAGCTGGTCAACCAGAGCTTCTTCAACGAGTTCACGGTCCGGCTGCCGAAACCTGCGGCGCCCGTCGTCGAAGCGCTGGCAGCCAAGCGCATCCTGGCCGGCGTGCCCGTGTCGCGGCTGCTGCCCGAGGATCCGTCGGTCGAGAACCTGCTGCTGCTCGCCGCCACCGAAACCGCGACCGAAGCGGGTATGGCGCCATTGATCGCTGGCCTGAAGGAGGTGCTGTGATGGCCCCCTCACAAGATCGCTCACAGGGCCGCACGGGCGGTATCGTGTCGGGCGGCGAGGTCGCGCCCGCCACCGTCACCGGCAATCGCGCGCTCCAGATCGAGGAGCCGCTGATCTTCGAGTTGGGCCAGCCCGGCCGGACCGGTGTCGACTTGCCGGAACCGCCCAAGGTGAAGGACCGCCTGAACGGCCTGCGTCGCAGTGGCGAGATCGGACTGCCTGGCCTCTCCGAACCGCAGGTCGTGCAGCACTACACGCGCCTCAGCCAGAAGAACTACGCCATCGACATGGGCGTCTATCCGCTCGGCTCCTGCACGATGAAGCACAATCCGCGCCTCAACGAGAAGGTGGCGCGGTTCGCCGGCATTGGCGATCTCCATCCGTTGCAGCCGGTCTCGACCGTGCAGGGCGCGCTTGAGCTGATCGATCGGTTGGCGCATTGGCTGAAGACGCTGACTGGCATGCCGGCCGTCGCCATGTCGCCGGCTGCCGGTGCGCATGGCGAGATGTGCGGCATGATGGCGATCGCCGCGGCTCTCGAAGCAAAGGGCGAACGTGCGCAGCGCAGGACGGTACTGGCGCCCGAGTCCGCGCACGGCACCAATCCCGCGACTGCGGCGGCGCTCGGCTTCACCGTGAAGCCGATCCCGGCCAACGAACGGGGCCGTGTCGATCTCGCCGCTCTCAAGGCCGCGCTCGGTCCGGATGTGGCGGCGATCATGCTGACCAATCCGAACACCTGCGGCCTGTTCGAGAGTGAGATCATCGAGATCTCGAAGGCCGTGCATGCGGCGGGCGCCTACTTCTATTGCGACGGCGCCAACTTCAACGCCATCGTCGGTCGCGTGCGGCCGGGCGATCTCGGCGTCGATTGCATGCACATCAACCTGCACAAGACCTTCTCGACGCCGCATGGTGGCGGCGGACCGGGTGCGGGGCCGGTGGTGCTGTCGGCGGCACTGGCGCCTTACGCACCCTATCCGTGGATTGTGAAGAACGGCGATGCGTGGACGGTTGCCGAGGACGGCGCCAAGGTCGATGGCCAGCCGCTGGGACGGCTCAAGGCTTTCCATGGCCAGATGGGCATGTTCACCCGAGCGCTCTCCTACATCATGAGCCATGGCGCCGACGGGCTGAAGCAGGCGGCGGAAGACGCCGTCCTCTCGGCCAACTACGTGATGGCCTCGCTGAAGGACGTCATGACGCCAGCCTTCGAAGGGCCGTGCATGCACGAGGCGCTGTTCGATGACAGCTTCCTCAAGGACACCGGCGTCAGCACGCTCGACTTTGCCAAGGCGATGATCGACGAGGGCTATCACCCGATGACGATGTATTTCCCGCTGGTCGTCCACGGCGCGATGCTCATCGAGCCGACGGAAAGCCAGGCCAAGGAAGATCTCGACCTCTTCATCACCGCCCTGCGTGCGCTTGCCGAAAAGGCGAAGAGTGGTACGGCCGCCGAGGAGTTCAAGGCAGCGCCGCGCTACGCGCCGCGCCGTCGTCTCGACGAGACTCTCGCCGCCCGCAAGCCGGTGCTGCGCTGGCGGCCGTCGAACAGCTTCAAGCAGGCGGCGGAGTGACGGCCTGCGGCCGTCATCTCGAGCCGCGCGCTTCCATTGATCAGAATGCGAGGTCGCAAGGAAGCAGGAATAGGCTCCGCGCACGAGCTGGAGACCCGGAGTCCAGGGCCGTTGATTGATTGGGCCGAAGCGCGGGGGCCGCGGGAGACGCTGCACGGTGGGGCAGATCGAGCGCGGCGGCGTGGATTGGTATGGTCGGCCACACTGTTAAATCAGGTACGTTTAACGGTCACGAAAGATAACCAACCCGGTTAGCGAGGCTGCGCAAGCTGACTGTCGATCCTACCAGACCGTCGACGGGCTCAGCCCTCCATGTGCCAACTGGCGATTTCCCAGGTGTTGCTGTCCCAACCGCTGAGGTCGACTACGAGCTTGTTCTTCACGGCCGTGACGTCGGGACGGGAAACCACAGGGATCACGACCTGATCGTTGACGACAAGATCGTTGCACTTAATCAGCAGGGCCGCGCGCTTCACCGGATCGAGTTCGATCTGGGCTGCCTTGAAGGTTTTGTCGTATTCCTTGCTCACCCAGCGCGAGACGTTCCGGCCGGTCCATTTGTTTTCCTTGGCCGTCATTTCCCAGGAGCAGAAGCCGCGCAGGAACACTTCAGGGTCCGGCATCGAGTACGACGTGTGCATCTCGAGGTCGGCGTAGAACTTGCTGCCGGTGTCGGGATTGGCGACGTCCGACGAGAAATACACCGAAGCCACGATCGATTTCAGTTCCATGTCGATGCCGGCCTTCTGGCAGGCCTGCTTGACTATCGCCTGTGTCTTCTGGCGCGGCTGGTTGATCGAGGTCTGAAAGAGAAGCTTGAGCCTCTTACCGTCCTTGGCACGGACGCCGTCGGCTCCCTTGATCCAGCCGGCCTTCTCGAGCAGCGCCGATGCCTTGTCGATATTGAACTCGTATTTCGTGGTCTTCGACCGGAAGCGCTCGGGATAGTCGACGTAGTTCGCGGTCGCCCGGCCGGTGCGGCCGTAGATGAATTTCTCGACCGAGGCCTTGTCGACCAGCAAGGCGAGTGCCTGGCGCACTGCCGGATCGGAAAGGATGGGGTTCTTGGTCTTGGGACTCGACCGCTCTCCATCCACTTCGGTCCAAGGATCGGCACTCTGCAACCTGATGTGCTCGATGCCGCCGCCATTGTTGATGGCGACGCGGCCCTTGCCGCCCTTCTCGAGACGCTGCAACACCTCGTCCTCGACCTGAAGATTGAAGGCGAAGTCGTACTCGCCGGTTTGCAGCACGGCGCGGGCCGCCGACACGGCGTCGCCACCGCCCTTGATCTCGACGCTGTCGAAGTAGGGCCGGTTCTCCATGTGATAGGCCGGATTGAGCACGCCGGTGACCGAGTCGCCCGGCTTGAACACAGTGCACTTGTAGGGGCCGGTGCCGATCGGCATCAGGTTGCCCGGTGCCTCGCGCGATTTCGCGCCCATGTAGTCGCCGAACACATGCTTCGGCAGGATCATGTCATTCACGCCGACGAAGGCGGTCGCCCAGAAGGGCGTGGGCTGCGGGAACTTGATGACGACCGAGTAGGTGTCGATTTTCTCCACGACGATGTCGCTGTAGGTTCCGACCGTGATGGTGGCGGTTGCCGGATCGCGCGCATATTGCCAGGTGAAGACCAAATCGTCGGCGGTGAAGGGCCTGCCGTCATGCCAGAGGACGCCTTGCTTCAATTGCCAGATCACCGACTTGCCGTCGGCCGCCAGCGTGCCGTCCTCACGGCTGGGAATGGCGGCGGCGAGGCAAGGCCGCAGGTTGCCGTCCTTGTCCCAGCCGGCCAGCGATTCGAAGAACAGCCGAGAGGCTTCGCGGTTCGTGTTGCCGGCGGCGAAATGCGGATTGAGCAAGGTCGGCGCCTGCCAGTTCAGTAGCTTGAGTGTCCCACCGCCGCCACGTTTGGTCGGCGTGTAGACGGGCCTCGACTGAGCCATCGCCACGCCTGCGTGGGCAAGCAGCTGGGTCGCGAGCGGCGCGGCAAGGCCCGCCACCGCAAGGCGCTGGATGAAACCGCGGCGCGAGAGGCAGCCGGCCTTCACATCGTCGATCAGACCTCTCAGTTCACGCTCGTTCATCGGACTACTCCATTACGCGGCACCTAGCTCCTGAGGTTTTCCCGCATGGTCCGGCCGGTATAAGCGGTGCGAAGAAGGCCGCGACGCTGCAGCTCCGGCACGACCATGCGGCCGAACTCCTCGAACATGATCGGCGAGAGGTTGGGCATCAGCACGAAGCCGTCGCTGCCGCCAGCCTCGAACATCTCCTCCATGTGATCGGCAATCGTGGTGGGCGAGCCCACGACCATGCCGCGCGGCCGGCGCGCGGCCTCGGCGAACGAGATCTTCTCCTTCTCCATGATCTGCAGGACCTTATCGACCGAGCCACCATGGCCCTGGTGACCCGCGGCCCTGGCGAATTCCTTCTCGTCCTTCACCCTGGTGATGTCTGCGCCCATCATCGCCGAGTTCGTGGCGAGGGAGAGTTCGGGACTCAGCAGCGAGTTGAGGTAGTCGGCCTTTTCCTTGGCGATCGTGTCCGTCTCGCCCACGACCACGTTCATGGCCGCCAGCACCTGGCAGTGCTCGGGCGGCCGGTCGTAGGCATCCATGCGCGTCTTGATGTCGTTGTAGAGCTTCACGTGGTTGGCCACGTCGGCCGCCGAGGCGAAGATCGCCTCTCCCCAGCGCGCGGCGAACTCGCGGCCGCGCGGCGAGGAGCCGGCCTGCATCAGCACCGGCCGTCCCTGGGGGCAACGCGGGATGGTGAGCGGTCCACGCGTGCTGACGTGCTCGCCTTTGTAGTTGGCGTAGCGCACCTTGCCGGGATCGATGAACAGGCCTTCTTCCTTGTCCATGATCATCGCGCCCTCTTCCCAGCAGTCCCATAGGGCGCAGCAGGCTTCGACCACCTCGTCACCGCGCGCATAGCGATTGTCCTTCGCCGGAAGATCCTTCATGCCGAAGTTGCGGGCCTCGAAATCGGTGGTCGAGGTGACGACGTTCCAGCAGGCGCGGCCGGCGGAGAGATGGTCGATCGACGCCAGCAGGCGCGCTAGGTGATAGGGATGATGGAAGGTGGTCGAGAGGGTGGCGCCCAGGCCGAGATGCTTGGTGACCCGTGCCATGATCGGCAGGACCGTTACGGGATCGAGGTACGAAAGCTGGCCGCCATAGTGGAGATAGGTGTCGAAGCTGCCCTTGTAGATGTCAGGCAGCCCCAGCGTGTCGGCGAAGAAGCAGCCGTCGAAAAAGCCCGCTTCCAGCACCTTCGCAAGATGCTCGTAGCGTTCGGGCATGAAGATGTCGCTGAGCTCGGACGCCGGGTGCTTCCAGGCGCCGTTATGGGTCGCCGTCGGCCCCGTTTTGACGTAGGCCATCATCTTCATCTTGCGGGGCTTGCCCATGCATCGCTCCCTTGCTGCAAGGAAATCGAGCAAGCGCCATGCCACGGTGTAAAATAGCCGCCTGACATTCGGAGTGAGGTCTTCAGCCATGCGCGTCTTCACAACACTCCCGCAGGAGAACCTGCAGAAGGTCGGCCCGGCAGCGCAGGCGATTGAGGCGGCCGGCTATACCGGCGTCACGACCCAGGAGAACAAGCACGATCCCTTCCTGCCGCTCGCTGTCGCCGGCGTGGCGACGAAGCGGATCGAGCTGCATACCAGCGTGGCGATCTCCTTTCCGCGTTCGCCCATGATCGCGGCCAATATCGGCTGGGACCTCGCGGCGGGCACGGGCGGGCGTTTCACTCTGGGGCTTGGCTCGCAGATCCGCGCTCACAACGAGAAGCGCTTCTCGGTCCCCTGGACGCCGCCCGCGCCGCGCATGCGCGAGTATATCCAGGCGGTGCGCGCGATCTGGAAGGCGTGGAAGGAGGGCAGCAAGCTCGCCTACGAAGGCAAGCACTACCACTTGACCCTGATGACGCCGCACTTCACGCCCGAGCCCTACGACGCGCCTGCACCGCGCATCGGCCTGGCAGCGGTCGGCCCGGTGATGCTGAAGGTCGCGGCCGAGGAAGCCGACGGCGCCAAGCTTCATACCTTTTGTACGCGCAAGTACCTCGAGAATCGCATCCTGCCGATCATCACCGAGGGGCTCGCCAAGTCCGGCCGCACGCGCGAGTCGTTCGAGATCTCGGGTGGCGGCTTCATCGTCACCGGCAAGGACGACGAGGCGGTGGCCAGGCTCTTCGAATACATCCGCTATCGCGTGGCCTTCTACGGCTCGACGCCCGCCTACTGGCCGGTGTTCGAGGAGCACGGCATCGCCGATCTCGGTCCCAAGCTCAATGCCATGACCAAGGCGGGGCAGTGGGACAAGATCGCGGCCGAGGTGCCGGACGACGTGGTGCATCTCTTCGCCGCCGTCGGCCGGCATGACCAGATCGCCAAGGCGATCGAAACGCGTTTCGGCGGGCTGGTGGACTCGATCAGTGCAAGCGCCAGTTCTTCCCATCCGTCCGACATGCCGCCCGGCCTGATCCAGGATATCGGGCGCATCGCCATGCGCTATCAGCCCCGTTCCTGACCCGAAGGAGAACGTCATGAAGCTGGAAGGTGGATGCTATTGCGGCAACGTCCGCTACGTTGCCGAGGGCGAGCCGATGATGAAGGCGCAGTGCCATTGCCGCGAGTGCCAGTACATTTCGGGTGGCGCCCCCAACCTGTTCATCATCATGCCGCCCGATGGGTTCAAGTACACGAAGGGTACGCCGAAATCGTTCGCCCGCAGCGATCTCGAGAAGCCGGTGACCCGCGAGTTCTGCCCGGACTGCGGCACGCATCTCGCCACCAGGCCGCAGCGCCCGGTCGTGGTGGTGAAGGTCGGCACGCTCGACGATCCCAAGCAGTTCGGCGGCCCGAAGATGGCGATCTACACGATCGATCAGCAGCCCTTCCACCAGATTCCCGACGGCATCCCGACCTTCGAGCGACTGCCTGTTCGCTAAAGGAAGAAGGGTCTCAAAAGAAAAACCCTCGCCTTGCGGCGAGGGTCCTAGGTAGCCCGCGATTGTTGTGTGCGGGCGATACGGATGTCGAAAGATCAGTGCAGGCGGCGCGGCAGCTCGGCGATCGCCTCGTCGACCAGGCTGCCGGCCTTGCCGGAGCCGACCCGATCGCGCAGCAGTGCGCGGGTCGCGGCCAGCGCCACGTCGACGGCGGTGTCGCGCACGTGCTTGGTGGCGGCTGCCTCAGACTGGGCGATGCGATCACGCGCCTGTTGCTCGCGCAGCGCGATGGCGTGCTCGAGGCCTGCCTTGGCGCGCGCTTCCATGCGCGCCACTTCCTCGCGGGCTTGGCCTAGGATCGCGTCGGCTTCGGCGGTGGCCTGCGCCAGCGTGCGCTCGGCCTCGCTCTTGGCAAGCAGCGCCTCGGCCCGCAGCCGCTCAGCGTCGCTTAGCGACTTGGCGATGGCGGCGGAGCGCTTGTCGAGCAGTTCGGCGATCTTGGTCCACAGGATCCTGCCCACCAAGACAATGAACAGCACGAAGGCGACGGCGACCCAGGTCTCCGGATTGGCCCAGAAGCTCGGCTCGTGTTCCATCAGCGGCCTCCCTTGGCGGCGCTGATCTTGCCGCGCAGTGCGCCGCCATCGGCCGACTCGCCGGCCAGCTTGGCATAAACGTCGGCGGCGATGTCGTGCGCCATGTCCTCGAGGCCGTCCAGTGCTTGGGACCGTTGGCCGGCGATACGCTGCTCGGCCTGATCGATCTGGCCGCCGAGCTGCTTGCCGATCTCCTCCAGACGCGCCGTGGCGGCGGCCGTATCGGCCTCCTGGCGGTCGCGCTGCAGACGGCGGGCGAGCTCGCGGGCATCGGCCAGCTTCTTCTCGTAGGCGGCGACGGCGGCGCGAGTCTCCTCGCTCGCCTTCTCGGCCGCGTCCAGATCCGCCTGGATCTTGGCCTGCCGCTTGTCGAGAGTTCCCGCGATCGCGGGAATCGCGAGGTTGGACATGATCGCGTACAGCACCACGAACGCGATCACCAGCCAGACGACCTGGGGCGCGAAGTCGTGGAAGTTGAGCTGCGGCATGCCGGCATCGGCCGACGCCGCTCCGCTGGTGCCGGCGACGAGCGCCGCCGCCAGCGCGCCGTAAAGCGATCTTTTCATGATCGTTGGTCCCAAGCCTCTGGGGCTCAGAACACGAACAGGATCATGAAGGCGATGACCAGCGCGAACAGCGCGATGGCTTCCGTGAGCGCGAAGCCCAGGAGCACGTTGCCGAACACGCGCGGAGCGGCTTCCGGGTTGCGCAACGCGCCCGAAACGAAGCTACCGAAGATGTTGCCGATGCCCACGCCGACGCCGGCGAGAGCGATGGTGGCGAGACCGGCACCGATGAGCTTGGCTGCAGAAGCGTCCATTTGAAGTATCCTTTCGAGAAATCGAGTCGTGTTGCGGTTGAAAGACGATGCCGTCAGTGACTCATGTGGAGGGCATCGTTGAGATAGAGGCAGGTCAGGATGGCGAACACATAGGCCTGCAGACCCGCGATGATCAGCTCGAGGCCGGTGAGGGCGACGATGAAGGCGAGCGGCGCCCAGCCGGCCAGGACGCCCAGCATGACCACGAAGCCGCCGAACACCTTCAGCATGGTGTGGCCCGCCAGCATGTTGGCGAACAGTCGGATCGACAGGCTGAAGGGGCGGACGAAGTAGGAGATCACCTCGATCGGCACCAGGATGACCAGCAACCAGGCCGGCACGCCCTTGGGCACGAAGAACGAGAGGAAATGCAGGCCGTGCTTGGCGAAACCGATGATCGTCACGCCGACGAACACGAACAGCGCCATCGCGAAGGTCACGATGATGTGGCTGGTCGGCGTGAACGAATAGGGCACCAGGCCCAGCACGTTGCAGAACAGGATGAAGACGAAGAGGGTGAGGACGAACGGGAAGTACTTCTTGCCGGCGCTGCCGACATTGTCGCGCACCATGTTGGCGACGAATTCATAGCCGAGCTCGGCCATCGACTGGATGCGGCCCGGTACCAGCGCCCGCTTCTGCATGCCGACCACGAAGAGCAGGGTGGCGAGGATGACGACGATGGTCATCCAAAGCGAGGTGTTGGTGTAGGAGGCGTCGAGAGAACCGATATGGAAATTGAGCAGCCGGTGAATCTCGAACTGCTCCATCGGGCTTTGCATTTAACGTCCCCACTCCATCTCAGGGAAGGCGGTTGCCGTCCCCCTTAGCCGCTTCGTCCGAGTAGACCCGGATGGCGCGCCACGCATTGTTCACGCCGGCCGCGAACCCCACGATCAAACCGCCGATCAGGCCGTACGGCGTCCAACCCAGCCAGCGGTCGAGCCCGTAGCCGAGACCTCCCCCGACCAAAAGGCCCGCGATCATATCCACCAACACCCGGTAGGCAACGCCCGTCTGACGGTGCGACAGCCCGCCGTTCGGGCCGCCCGTCTCTGGCTTCTCGACGGTGCCGCGCAGCTGCCGGAGCTGCGCGTCTAATTCGTCGAGACGCCGACGGTCGGCCTCGGGATCGGCGGGCGGATGTCTAGGGGTTGGGTCGGACCCTGTCAAGGCAACGATTTCCTTTACCAATCAGGTAGTTAAGCCCCCGCCGACGGTTTGAATACAGAGAAGCTGGCGTCACCGTCACGCTTCACCTGCGGCACCAGATCGACTTCCCAGTCGAGGTACTGGCGCATCGCCGCCTCCACGTCCTCCTTGAAGTCGTAGGGACGGTACCAGACGTCGGTCGGCGGATCGGCCATCCGCGTATGTCCCGTCTCGATCGCGAGCTTGGCATCGCGCCACGCCTTCATGCCGCCCGCGAGGATGGCGACGGACAAGGTCCCCGCCACTTCCTGCACTTCCGGCGCCGCGAGAGCGGCGATCTCGCCGTCTGGCGAGACCAGCACGATGCGCGTCGCACCAGCTTGCTGCTTCAGCATCGTCGGGATGCTGTGCGCGAGGCCTGCGCGCGTGGCGAACCATGCCCCCGGCACGTGGCCGTCGCGATAGCGCAGGCTGGTGTCGAGATCGATGACCAGGGTCTGCGTGAGCGATTTCTCGAGCTCGCCCGCCGTCACCGTGGCCGGCGAAGGCAACGTGAAGCCCGAGGGATAGCGCGGCTCGACCGCGGTCGTGAGCTCGCTTGCGGCAGGCTTGTGGTCGAGCACGTAGGTGTTCTCCCAGTTCATCTGCATCAGCCAGTGCGCGGTCATGGTCGCGCGCACGCCGTCATTATCGTGCAGCACGATGGTGGATCCGCGTGCGCCGACATATTGATCGGTCGCCTGCACGAGCTGGCCGCCGGCGGCATGGCGGAAGCCCTTGAGATGGCCCTTCGCATATTCCGACGGGTCGCGCACATCGAGCTTGTGCAGCGGGCCGCCCCCATTGCTCAACTGGGCCTCGAGCGCCTTCAACCCGGCCATGTCGATCTTCTTGATCTTCATGCGGCTCGCGATGTTGGCGGCGGCGGCTTGCGCGAACTTCGCCGCGTCCGCGCCTTGCGGACCGAAGCTCCTGGTCTCGCCGCGCGCCACTTTCAGGCCGGCGAGATGCCAGCCCATGGTGCCGTTCTTGAGCGCCATCACCTTGTTGGGCAGGCCGGCATTGATCAGCGACTGCGCGCCGATGATGGAGCGCGTGCGGCCGGCGCAGTTCACGACGACCAGCGTGTTCGGATTGGGCGCGAAGTCCTTCACGCGATAGACCAGCTCGGCGCCGGGGCAGTCGATGCCGCCCGGGATCGACATGTTGCTGAACTCGGGCATCGGCCGGGAGTCCAGGATCACCATGTCGGTCTTGGCGTCGACCAGCTTCTGCAGGTCGGCGGCGTCGATGCGTGGCGTGTCGTTGTCGTGCTCGACGACCTCACCGAAGGCTTTCGACGGCACGTTGACGCCGGTGAAGACCTCGTATCCCGCCGCGGCCCAGGCCTTGATGCCGCCCTGCATGACGGCAACGTTCGTGTAGCCCATCTGGCTCAGCCGAGCGGCGGCGCGGTTGGCACGGCCCGCCCATTGCGGATCGATCGCCTCGTCGCCGGAATCCATGAGCACGATGCGCGTGTCCAGGTCGGGCAGCAGCGCGAAAGCGCGCGGCTCCAGTCGCGACAGCGGCAGCGGCGTGGCGAAAAGCGGATGACCCTTGGTCGAGAACTCGCCTTCTTCCCGCACGTCGAAGAAGGCGAAGGTTTCGTTCGACTTCAGCATCGCCTTGACCTGCTGCGCCGTGAGCAGCGGCGTGAGGATTCGCGCTTTCGCCATGAAACGCTTGGACGTGTCGTTCTTCATGTCGACGCTCACGCGATCGGGCAGGTGCTCGAGGCTGAGACCGTAGAAATGGAGATGCAGGGCGTTGCCCGAGCCGGCCGGTGTTTCAATATGATGAAAGTCGTCGGGCATGTACGAGATGAAGTCGCCGGTGCGCAGCGTCTTTTCCTTGGCCGGCGCCTCGCGGAGCTGCACGTGGCCCTCGCGCGCGCCGTTGTCGAGTCGGTCGTAGACGACGTTTCGCTCGGCGCCATGCACGCCCGCAATTACCGCCCAGGTCGTGTGATTATGGGGCGGTACCTTCTTGCCGGGGCCACCGGCCGAGGCGTAGAGCGCGAAGCGATGGTCGGGATCCTCGGCCAGGCGATAGATGCCGCCATCGGCGCCGAGCGGAAATTCGTCCTGGGGAAAAAGCTCGGTGCGGCGGGCCAGATCCGCCACCAGCGCGCCGATCCGATCCAGAGTGGCCGGCGTCACACCGCTCTTTTCGATCTCGCGCGCCTCGGCGACGAGTTTGCGGACGGCAGCAGCGCGTTCCTGATGCAGGGTCATGATATCCTCCGTTTGTCGGAGTATAGCCCGCCGCTCTTGTCGTCACACGGCATCTCAAACTAGGTTGGGGCCATGAGAAGCATCGTCTGGGCGGCCACGGTGGGAGTGGCAGCCGTCCTTGCTGCGCAAGCCCTGGCACAAACCGCGACCAAGCCGCCACCGCGGCCGGTGAAATATGCGGCCAAGATCGGCGTCCATCCAGCGGCCCATCCCGCGCCGGTCGTCCATCGGCCGGTCTATGTGCCGCCGCCGCCGGTCATCGAGCTCGACGAGATCTCGCCGCCGGCCGGATTGCCGACGGTGCTCGATGCCGAGAACCTGCAGCACTACCGACGCGTCTTCCAGCTGCAGGCTTCCAAGGAGTGGGCCGCCGCCGACGCGGAACTCCAGAAGATCACCGACAAGACCCTGATGGGCTATGTCGGTGCCCAGCGCATGCTGAGCAGCTATCCCGCGACCTACGAGCAGCTCGCTGCCTGGTTACAGGAATACAACGATCACCCCGACGCGCCGGCGATCTACAAGCTTGCCTTGGTGCGCCGGCCGCGAGGTGCCACGAGCGAGCTCACGCCCGCGAGCTTCGTCAGCCAGGCGCCATCCTCGCCGGCCTTCGCCGCCGCGCGCACCGTGACCGGCGCCGATGCGCAACGCGCCGCCGAGCTGCGCGCACGACTTCAGCAGATGGTCGACGATGGCGGCTACAACGCTGCGTTCGCTTTGCTCGACCGCAAGTCGACGGTCGATCTCCTCGGACCGCAGGAGGCCGAGCTGTGGCGCGGCCGCATCCGCACCCACGCCCTCGAAGCCGATTCGCAGCGCACCGTGCAGGTGCCGGTCGAGGTCAGTCTGCCGCCCGATGCCAACTGGAGCGCCGGCCTGCAGGCCTTCATGGCCAACAACATGCCCGAGGCCGCCCGCCGTTTCGAGGCCGTGGCCGATGCCCCGCCCGACCAGGCTTCGTCCTGGGTCCTGTCGGCCGGTGCCTTCTGGGCCGCGCGCGCCAACCTGCTCGCCGGTAATCCGCAGAAGTTCACGCCTTATATGAAGCGCGCGGCGCTCCACAATCGGACCTTCCACGGCCTGATCGCCCAGCGCGTGCTCGGGATGAAGATCCTGGCCGATTTCAACGTCCCGAAGGTCGACAAGAAGCACGCCGACCTCCTGCTCGGCGACCGCGCCGGCAAGCGTGCGTTGGCGCTGTTGCAGCTGGGCGCCGCGACCGCGGCCGATCGCGAGCTGTTCGCGGCCTCCATCGACGCCGATCCGCAATTCGTCGAGTCCGTGGAGGCGGTCGCCAACGCTGCCGTCCTGCCGGGCCTTTCCGTGCGGGTCGGCAACGCCGCCTGGGACAATCGCCACAAGATCGCGGGCTATGACGGTGCGATGTATCCGCTGCCGCCGTGGCAGCCGACGAGCGGCTTCTCGATCGACAAGGCGCTGCTCTACGGCTTCATGCGCCAGGAGTCGGCCTTCAATCCCAAGGCGCGCTCCTATGTCGGCGCCATGGGCCTGCTGCAGCTGATGCCGCTGACGGCCCGGATCGTGACGCAGAAGTATGCGCCCGAGACGGCGGGTGCCGATCCGTGGGATCCCTCGACCAACATGGCGCTCGGCCAGGCCTACATCGGGTCGCTGCTGGGCGATGTGGACGACAACCTGGTGCGCACCGTCGCCGCCTACAATGGCGGGCCGGGCAATGTCATCCGCTGGGACAACACGCTGAACGCTTCGGCCGATCCGCTTCTCTACGTCGCCTCGATCCCGCTCAACGAGACGCGCGACTTCGTGCAGCGCGTGCTGGCGAACTACTGGATGTACCAGGTGCGGCTCGGTCAGCCGACGCCATCGCTCGACCAGATCGCCGCGCACGAATGGCCGAAATACAGCCCTCAAGACGCGGGTCGCTAGCATGTTGCCGCTTGCCGGCGTGAAGGTCGTCGAATTCTGTCAGGTCCTGGCAGGACCGTTCTGTGGTGCGCTGCTCGCCGATCTCGGCGCGGAGGTCATCAAGGTCGAGTCGCCCGAGGGCGACATGATGCGCCAGTGGCCGCCGATCACGGAGGGGCCGGACGGGTCTTACAGCGAGAACTTCGCCTCGATCAACCGCAATAAGCGCTCGGTCGTGCTCGACCTCAAGAAGCCCGAGCACCTCGCCGCCGCGCGCAGGCTCGTGCTCTCGGCCGACGTGCTGCTGGAGAACAACCGACCCGGCGTGATGGATCGTCTCGGCCTCGGCTACAATTCCTTCATCAAAGAGAAGCCTGGCCTGGTCTACTGTTCGATCTCCGCCTTCGGTCAGACCGGCCCGCGCGCCAGGGATGGTGGCTTCGATGTCACGGTGCAGGCGATGAGCGGCATGATGAGCGTCACCGGCGAACCCGACGGTTCGCCGGTGAAGTGCGGTGTGCCTGTGTCGGATGTCGGGACCGCTCTCTATGCCGCCCTCACCGTCGTTTCCGTGCTGCGCCAGGTCGCGGGCGGTGGGCCGGGGGCGCACATCGATGCTTCGATGTTGGGGGCGAGCCTCGGCATGGCGGCCCTGCAGACCAGCGAGCTTTTCGGCTCGGGCAGGGATCCGCGGCGGCTCGGCTCGGCGCACCCGCGCAACGCGCCCTATCAGGCCTTCAAGGCGAGCGACGGTTTCTTCGTCATCGCCGCGGGCAACAACAAGCTCTGGCAGAGCGTCACCGAGGTCGTGGCGCGGCCTGACCTGTTCGCCGATCCGCGCTTCGCCACCACGCTGCTGCGCGCGCAGAACCAGGCCGTGCTCAAGGAACTGCTCGAGGTCGAGTTCGCCAAGCACGGCGTCGATCACTGGATCGACGCGTTCATGAAAGCGGGCGTGCCCTACGGCCGCATCAACAGCTACAGCGACATCCTGGCCGATCCTCAGGTCGAGCATATGGGCTGGGTCGAGGACATGGTCCTGCCGTCGGGCGTGAAGACCAGGACCCTCGGCTTCCCGATCAAGATCTCCGGCGCCGATCTCCGCAAGCGGCGCGACCCACCGGCGCTCGGCGCCGACAACGAAACGGTGTTCGGCAAATGACTAACCTCACGCGCCTGCGCCGTTTCATCGGCGACATGACCTCCCTGGTGAGCGGCGCGTGGCAGGACAAGGACGAGGCGGCGATCGTCGAGGTCGGCGCCAAGCTCCTGGGCGAGCTGGTGAGCCAGGACGACTGGCTGCCCGAATCGATGGCCAAGTGCCCACCGCACGGCTACGCGCAGAACCTGCTCTGGTGCGACCCCTTCGAGCGCTTCTCCGTGGTGAGCTTCTGCTGGGCACCCGGTGCGCAGACGCCGGTGCACGACCATCAGATGTGGGGGCTGGTGGGGATGCTGCGCGGCTCGGAAAGCTCGCAGGCCTTCCATCGTGATCCGGCGACGGGAGCGTTCAGCAAGGGCGAGCTTTCGGTCCTGAAGCCGGGCGACGTCGAGCCGCTGCTGCCGTCGAAAGGCGACATCCATCAGGTGACGAACGTGCTGAAGGACGTGGGCTCGCTCAGCATCCATGTCTATGGCGGCAACATCGGCGCGGTGAAGCGCTACACGTTCGATCCCGCCACCGGCAATCCCAGCCTGTTCGTGTCGGGCTACACCAACCAGATCATTCCGAACCTGTGGGATCGCTCAGCCGAGGTCCGCAGGGACGCCTCATGAAACGGATGTTCCTGGCTGCGGCGACTGCGCTTGCAATGACGAGTGCCGCCGCGGCGCAGAGCCCATCCTACGGGCCGCTACTGCAAGGCTTCGAGTATCCATTTCCGGTCGCGCACTTCCAGTTCACCTCGCAAGGCGCGGCGATGGACATGGCCTATATGGACGTGCAGCCGGCCCATCCCAACGGACGCACCATGGTGTTGCTGCACGGCAAGAATTTCTGCGCCGCGACGTGGGAAACCACGATCCATACCCTGACCGAAGCGGGCTATCGCGTCATCGCGCCCGATCAGGTGGGCTTCTGCAAATCGACCAAGCCGGAGCACTATCAATACAGCTTCCAGCAGCTCGCCGAGAACACGCGTGCGCTCCTGAAGTCGCTCGGCGTACAGAAGATCACTCTGATGGGCCATTCGACAGGCGGTATGCTGGCGATGCGCTATGCGCTCATGCATCCCGACGAGGTCGAACGGCTTGTCCTGGTGAGTCCGATCGGCCTCGAGGATTGGAAGGCCAAAGGCGTGCCCTGGCAGAGCGTCGACGTGCTCTACAAGCAGGAACAGCAAGTGACGGCGGACAAGGTCCGCGCCTACGAACGCTCGACCTACTACGCCGGCACCTGGAAGCCGGATTACGACAAATGGGTGGAGATGTATGCCGGCATGTATGCCGGTCCGGGTCGTGACATCGTCGCCTGGAACTCCGCGCTGCTCTACGACATGATCTTCACGCAGCCGGTCTTCTACGAATTCGAGAAGCTCTCGATGCCGGTCCTGTTGATCGTGGGCGACAAGGACACGACGGCGATCGGCAAGCAGTTCGCCTCGCCACAAGTACAGGCCACGCTCGGCCACTACGACGTACTGGGCAAGGAAGCAGCCAAACGTATGCCGCATGCGACGCTGGTCGAATTCCCCGATCTCGGTCACGCATCCTTCATTCAGGAGCCGACAAGGTTCTTCGCAGCGCTGCTGAAGGGGTTGTCCTGACACCGCCAACCCGAAGAGGGGCCGAACAAAATTCTATTCCGGCTACCAGACGAATCGATTCTCTCGACCGGCAATCCAGTCTGTTCGTGTCGGGCTACACCAACCAGGTCGTTCCGAACCTGTGGGATCGCTCCGCCGCGGTCCGCGCCGCCGGGTGAGAATGTGTAGGTTTGCCCGCTTATTTATCTTTCTCGGGTTCGTGGCCGGGGCAGCCGATCGTCCCGGCTCTCGTTAAAAAACGGGAAATTTAACGGGGTGGCCGGCCATACCGGTCACTTTCACCGCGCTTGATCTGCCCCACCGTGCAGCGTCTCCCGCGGGCCCCGCGCTTCGGCAATAACGCCACGGGTCCGGGTACCCGATAGGTCGGGGAGAATACTTCCGCCTCTATCGATCCCGCATTCTGATCAATGGAAGAGGCTCTCTTTGTCGTCCTGAGCGTAGCGAAGGACCTCATGGCCCTTCAACGAGCACGCCGTTCGCAATCGCCATGAGATCCTTCGCTACGCTCAGGATGACAGAAAGGCGTTAGTGTTTATGCGGATGCGGATGGGTTGGATCGACCCAGTAGACTTCCTCGGGTTTCTCGACCGGCGCGATATCGATGTTGATCGCGACCGCTTCGTTGTCGGAGCGGACGAGCACGCATTCGAGCGGCTCGGTGTCCGATGCGTTGATCTCCTGATGCGGCACGTAAGGCGGCACGTAGATGAAGTCGCCCGGGCCTGCCTCGGCGGTGAACTGGAGCTGGTCGCCCCAGCGCATGCGCGCCTTACCCTTTACGACATAGATCACGCTCTCGAGATGCCCGTGGTGATGCGCGCCGGTCTTGGCGTGGGCATGGATGGTCACCGTGCCGGCCCACAGCTTCTGCGCGCCGACTCGGGCGAAATTGATGGCCGCAGCGCGGTTCATGCCCGGGGTCTGGGCCGTGTTGGCGTCGAGCGATCCGGCGGGAATCACCCGCACGCCGTCATGCTTCCAATCGGTCATGTGCGTTTCCAGTCTTTCATGGACGCCGATCTAGGCTTGTCGCCTCGCCTCTGCAAGCGAGGATCGTTACAATGCTCGCATGAACAAAATTGATGAAACCAAGGCCTTCAGGCCGGTGAACATCGCCGTGCTGACGGTCTCGGATACGCGCACGCTCGAGACCGACAAGTCGGGCGAGACCCTGGTCGAGCGCATCAAGCGCGATGGCCACACGCTCGTCGATCGCGCCATCGTGACCGACGATGTCGAGAAGATCCGCGCCCAGGTGAAGAAGTGGATCGACGATCCCGGGATCGAGGCCGTGATCACCACTGGCGGCACCGGCGTCACCGGCCGCGATGTCACGCCAGAGGCGCTCGAAGGCCTGTTCGAAAAAAAGATCGAGGGTTTCGGCGAGACCTTCCGCTGGATCAGCTTCCAGAAGATCGGCACCTCGACCATGCAGAGCCGCGCCACGGCGGGAGTCGCCAACGCGACCTACATCTTCGCGCTGCCCGGCTCGACGGGCGCCTGCAAGGACGGCTGGGACGACATCCTGCGCCAGCAGCTCGACATTCGCTTCCGCCCCTGCAACTTCGCCGAACTGATGCCGCGTCTAAATGAAGGAAAGATGCCGCGTAGTGGCTGAACTTGAGCCACAAGCCCTAGTGGCTTGACTCGTTCCTGATTTGTTCTCAGAGTCGCCGCGCCATGAAAAAGCCCGGCGAGCACTTCTATCCCGACGACGAAGTCCCGCAGCCGCAGCACAACGGCCGTGGTGCGCTGTCGAATGCGTCGAGTCGCTACGACGACGAGAAGAAGACCCGCACGACCGACGGCTGGGACATCGAGGACGAGCTGCCGCCCCTGCGCACGACGCTGACCAAGGACGCCACGCGCACGATCCTGGCGCGCAACACCTCGCCCGACGTGCCGTTCGACCGCTCGATCAATCCCTATCGCGGTTGCGAGCATGGCTGCATCTACTGCTTCGCACGGCCGACGCATGCCTATCTCGGCCTGTCGCCCGGCCTCGACTTCGAGACCAGGATCCTCTTCAAGCCCGAGGCCGCGACGCTGCTGACGGCCGAGCTTGCTTCGCCGAAATATCGGCCCGACGTGGTCGCGATGGGCACCAACACCGATCCCTATCAGCCGGTCGAGCGCGAGCTCAAGATCACGCGGTCGATCCTGAAGGTGCTGAGCGACTTCAACAATCCGGTGGGCATCGTCACCAAGAATCATCTGGTGACGCGCGACATCGACATCCTGGCCGACATGGCCAAGCGCAACCTCGCCGAGGTCTTCCTGTCGGTGACGACGCTCGACAAGGAACTGGCGCGGGACATGGAGCCGCGCGCCTCGGCTCCGCATCGCCGGATCGAGGCGATCAGGAAGCTCGCCGATGCGGGCGTGCCGGTGGGCGTGATGACCGCGCCGATGATTCCAGGCCTGAACGACCATGAGATGGAATCGATTCTCGAGAAGGCGACGGAAGCGGGCGCGACACGCGCGGGCTTCACGGTCCTGCGCCTGCCGCTCGAGATCAAGGATCTGTTCGACGAATGGCTGCGCGCCAATCGGCCCGACCGCGCCGAGCGTGTGCTGTCACTGATCCGTCAAATGCGCGGCGGCGCGCTTTATCAGGCCGAGTTCGGTTTGCGCATGCGCGGCGAAGGCCCGATCGCGCAGTTGCTCGCCGCGCGCTTCCAGGCCGCTGTGAAGCGACTCGGCCTCAATCGCATCCGTTATCGGCTGGACACGCTGCGCTTCGCCGTGCCTGAGTCCGCGCGCACCGCGCTGGTCGACGCCAAGCGCGACGGCCGCCAGATGAGACTTCTTTAGGAAAGGGAGCGATCGATGGCTGACGAGCTCGTCTTCTACACCAATCCGCAATCGCGCGGTCTCACGACGCACTGGATGCTGGAGGAGATCGGCTGTCCCTATCGCATGGAGATCAAGAATTACGGACCCGAGATGAAGTCGCCCGACTATCTCACGATCAATCCCATGGGCAAGGTGCCGGCGATCAAGCACGGCGACACGATCGTGACCGAGACCGGCGCCATCCTCTGCTATCTCGCCGACGCCTTTCCTGACGCGAAGCTCGCGCCGCCGGTCGGTGCGCGCGGTGCCTATTACCGCTGGCTCTACTTCATTGCAGGCTGTGCCGAGCCAGCCATGAGCAACAAGTCCGTCGGTTGGGAGACGACCGCCGACACGCAGCGCCGCTTCGGCTACGGCAGTTACGATCTCACTATGGACACGTTGGAGAAGGCCGTCGCCGGCAAGCAGTACATCGCCGCCGACCATTTCACCGCCGCCGATCTCTTCGTCGCCTCGTTTCTGAACTTCGGCATGATGTTCAAGGTGATCGAGAAGCGGCCGGCCTTCGAGGCCTATGTGGCGCCGCATGTCGGCCGGCCGGCGTGGCAGAAGGTGATGAAGGCAGCCGGGATGGCTGGCTAGCATGGGCACGAGAGGTGCCGACCGGCAGATCGACAATATCGAGTTCAACGTGCGCGACATTGCCCGGTCCAAGGCCTTCTACGGACAGGCGTTGGGCTGGACGTTCACGGATTACGGGCCGACCTATACCGAATTCACAGACGGTCGGCTGACGGGCGGCCTCACGACCCATGGCCCGGTCTCTCCGGGCGGACCGCTGGTGATCGTCTACGCTGACGATTTGGCGAAAGCACAAGCGCAGTTGGAAGGCGCGGGCGCGAAGATCGTGAAGCCCATTTTCAGCTTTCCCGGTGGGCGCCGGTTCCATTTCCTGGATCCGGACGGCTACGAACTGGCGGTCTGGTCCGCGGTCTGAACTGGCCTTCTCGTCGCCGCCATGAAAGGGTGGTGGCCGCCATGGCTCTCGAAGACCGGACACGCATCGCCCTGCCGCGGATTGCGACCTTCACGTCGATCGGCATGGTGATCGGCGCCGCCTATGGCTTCTATTCTTCGATGGAAGACAATGCCGGCTCGATCGGTCTGGTCCGCGGCGCGTTGAGCGGGTTTCTGATCGGTCTGCCCATCGTGTCGGCGAACGCGTTCATCCTGTTGACGCCCAACTCGCGGCTTTCGCGCGCGCCCTTCCTGCTGAACGTGGGCGTGCGTACGCTGATCTACCTCGTCATCTTCCTGGTGGGCATCGCGGTCGGCCAGGTGCTGTTGCCCAACCATCCGTCGAGTCGGGTGGTGAGCATCTCGCGCGCCGACATCCTGTTCTGCTTCGGCGCCACCCTCGTGGTGACCTTCCTGTTCGAGATCAACAGCCTCATCGGCCAGAACGTGCTGCTGGCCTTCATCACCGGTCGCTACCATCGACCCCAGGTCGAGGAGCGCGTCTTCCTGATCATCGACATGAAGGGCTCGACCGCGGCCGCCGAGCGGCTGGGCGAGGTGGGTTTCCATCGCCTGCTCAACCGGCTGGTCATCGATCTCTCGACGTCGATCGTCCTGCTGAGTGGCCAGATCTACAAATATGCCGGCGACGAGCTGATCGCGACCTGGCCGCTGGCCAACGGCGTGAAGGACGCGCGCTGCCTTGCCGCCTGTTTCCAGGCGATCCGGCAGCTGGCGGCGCTCGGTGCCGACTACGAGCGGGAGTTCGGTCAACGCGTACAGATCCGCGCGGCCCTCCATTGCGGGCCGGTGGTTGCCGGCGAAATGGGCTCGGTCAAGAAGGAGATCGCCTTCCTGGGCGACACGCTCAACACCGCCGCCCGCATCGTCGATGCCTGCCGCTCGACCGGCGAGACGGTGATCGCCTCGAAGACGCTGCTCGATCGCCTGGTCGTGCCGGCCGGTATCAAGGCGCGGCCGTTGGGTGCCGTGCCTCTGCGCGGCAAGGAGCAGTCGGTCGAGCTCGTGGCGCTGGACGCAACGACCTAGCCGGCGAGATGGCAGGCGGCGCAGATGGCGCCTGTCTGCCGGGGCTCAGGATCCTGGCTGGCGCAGATCGCGATCGCTTCGGGGCACCGCGGGTGGAAACGGCAGCCGGCCGGCACGTCCATCGGGTTGGGCGGTGCGCCGCGCAGACGGATGTCGGGAATGCCGGCGCGCGGCGCGGGCGTCAGCACGGAGTTCAGCAGCACGCGCGTGTAGGGGTGCTTCGGTGCGGCAAAGAGCTCGCGCGCCGGGCCGCTTTCGACGATGCGGCCGAGATACATGACGGCGATGCGGGTCGCGATGTGCTCGACGACCGCCAGGTTGTGGCTGACGAAGATGTAGGTGAGGTCGAGCTCGCTGCGAAGATCGATCAGCAGGTTCAGGATCTGCGCCTGCACCGAGACATCGAGCGCCGAGGTCGGCTCGTCGCAGACCACGATGCGCGGTTTCAGGGCCAGGGCCCGCGCGATCGCGACGCGCTGGCGCTGGCCACCCGACAGCTGGCCTGGATAGTTGTCGTGGACGCGCGCGGGCAGTCCGACGAGATCGAGCAGTTCGCGCACTCTCGCGCGACGCCGGGCGGCATCGCCGACGCGATGGACGCGCAACGGCTGGCCGACGATCGAGCCGACGGTGCGGCGTGGATTGAGCGAAGAATAGGGGTCCTGAAAGACGAGCTGGATCCTGGAGGCGAGTTGCCGCCGCCTCTGGTGTGCGATGGGTTCGCCATCGAGCTGGACCGTGCCGGCCGACGGTTCGAGGAGACCCAGCATCAGCCGCAGCAGAGTGGTCTTGCCGCAACCCGATTCGCCCACCACGCCCAGCACATCGCCGCGCGCCAGGGCGAGCGATACGTCATCGACGGCGCGGAGCGCCTTATGGCCGAACAGGCCGTCGCGTAGCGAGAAGCTGTGCGAGACGTTGCGCAGTTCGAGGATTGGCGAGGTCATGCCGCGCGCGTTCGGTTCTGCTCGGGCGGACGCACGCAGCGATAGTCGTGCTGGCGGCCGGCGTCGCGCAGCGCAATGGCATGCTGAGCGCATTCAGGCATGGCGTAGCGGCAGCGCTCGCTGAAACCGCACCCCTGTCGTCCACCGATCAGCGACGGCACGATGCCCGGAATGGACGGCAGCCGGCCCATCGGCGGAGTGGCGCCCGGCACCGGCAGGCACTCCAGCAGGCCTTGCGTGTAGGGATGCATCGGATCTTTGAACAACATCTCGACACCGGCGGTCTCCACGATTTCTCCGGCGTACATCACCGCGATCCGGTCCGCGATGCGCGACACCAGGCCGAGGTCGTGTGTGATCAGGATCAGCGCCATGCCGAATTCCTTCTGTAGGTCGGCGAGGAGGCGCAACAGCTCGGCCTGGATCGTGACATCGAGCGCGGTCGTCGGCTCGTCGGCCAGCAGCAGCCTAGGGCCGCACATCAGGGCCATGGCGATCAGCATGCGCTGGCGCAGGCCGCCCGAAAGCTCGTGCGGATATTGCCGCAGCCGGGCCGCGGCCGCGCTGATGCCGACTCGCTCGAACAGGTGCAGCGCGTGGTCGTGCGCTTCGGCCCTCGTCACCTTGCGGTGCTGGCGCATCACATCGACGATCTGGTCGCCCACGGTGAAGGCTGGATTGAGCGACGTCATCGGCTCCTGGAAGATCATGGACAGCCGGTTGCCGCGCAGTTGGCGCATGGCGGCGGGCGATTGCGCCAGCAGGTCGATGCCGTCGAAACAGAGCGTGCGCGCCCGGCGCTGTGCGCGACGCGGCAGCAGTCCCATGAGGGCGAGCGCCGTCAGCGACTTGCCGCAGCCCGATTCGCCCACGATGCACAGCGTCTCGCCGGCTTGCAGCGAGAAGTCGATGCCGCGAACGGCATGCAGGACACCGTCCGCCGTGTCGATCTCGACGAACAGTCCCTCGACCTCGAGAAGAGGGGACGCGGCCATGTCAGTTGCGCGCGTCGGGCGAGACGATGTCGCGCAGCCCGTCGCCCACCAGATTGATCGCCAGCACGAGCAGGAACAGCATCGCGCCTGGGATCGTGATCAGCCAGGAATTGAACATGATCTCGCTGCCACCTTCCGCGACCATGCGGCCCCAGGATGGCAGTGGCGGCGGCACGCCCAGGCCGAGGAAGGACAGCGCCGCCTCGAAGATGATGGCTGCTCCCACCTCGAGCGTGGCGATCACGATCAGGCTGTTCACGATGTTGGGCAGGATCTCCTCGAAGAGGATCTGCAACGGCGAGAGGCCCTGCAGCGAGGCGGCTGTCACGAACTCAGCGTTCCGCAGCTGCTGCACGCTGGCGCGCGTGACCAGCGCGAAACGGTCCCAGATCAGCCCGCCCAGCACCAGGATGACGATGCCCAGGGAAGCGCCGGCCAGCGCGACGACGGCCAGCGCCACGAGGATGACGGGCAGGGCGAGGCGCGCGGTGATCAGGAACGAGATCGCCACATCGACCCAGCCGCCGAAATAGCCGGCCAGCGTGCCGAGCGTGATGCCGATCATCGCCGACATCAGCATCGCGGCGAAGCCGATGCCGAGCGAGACGCGTGCGCCATAGACCAGGCGTGCCAGTAAGTCGCGGCCGAGTTGGTCGGTGCCCAGCCAATGATCGGGATCGGCGCCGTCCAGCCAGAAGGGCGGGGAAAGGCGGTTGGCCAGGTCCTGATCGTAGGGATCGTGGTGGGCGATCAGCGGCGCGGCGACGGCCATGACGACGATCGCAGCCAGGATCAGGACGCCCAACATGAAGCTCGTGTGGCGCGCCGATCGGCGGAGCCTGCGCACCAGATTGCTGGGATGATTCTTGTCGGTACGTTCCCGGGAGAGCAGGCTCATCGCTCAGCCCCGCATCCGCGGATCGAGCCAGGCATTCACCAGGTCGGCCGCCGCCGTCAGCACCACGTAGATCAGCGAGAAGCAGAGCACGAGGGCCTGGATGGTCGGCAGGTCGGCGCGCTTGATCGATTCGGAAGCGAGCAATCCCGCACCATGGATGGCGAACACGGTCTCGACCACGACCGAGCCCGCCAGCATGTAGCCGAACTGCGATGCCGAGAGGCTGACGACCGGAATGACGGCGTTGCGCAGGGCGTAGCGGAAGAGCACGCGGCGGCCGGGAATGCCCATAGCCCGCGCGGTGCGGATGTAGTCGGCGTCGAGCACCTGGATCATGCCCGAGCGCGTAAGGCGGATCAGGGCGGGTGCTGCGAAAAAGCCCAGGGTGATCGTCGGCATCACGAAGTGCCGCCAGCTCTCCGAGCCGGACGTCGGCAGGATGGGGTAGGTGACGCTCAGCCAGATGACGAGCAGCAGGGCGAGCCAGAAGCTCGGCATCGCTTGCCCGCCGACGGCGACGGCACGCACCAGCTGATCGATCGCGCTTGCCTGCCAGCGCGCGGCGGCGATCCCGAGCGGCAGGGAAAGCACGAGCGCGAAGACGATCGCCGAGAGGCCGAGGGTCATCGTGATGCCGAGGCGGCCCAGCAGGATCGAGCTCACAGGCTGGTCGAAGTAGAGGCTGTGGCCGAGATTGCCGTGCAACGCGGACCAGACCCAGTGCAGGTACTGCGCGTAGATCGGCTGGTCGAAGCCGTAGGCGGCGCGCATGCGCTCGGCATCGGCGGCGGTTCCCGACTCCCCGGCCATCGCCACCGCGGGGTCGCCCGCGGCATAGACCAGCACGTAGCTCAGGAACGAGACGAAGAGCGCCAGCAGCAGGGCCGAAACGACTCGCTTCAGCGCGTAGCGACCCATCGCGCCGCTACCGTAGGCCGTCGCGAGGCGAGTTCGGCTGGATCACTTCCATTTGGCCTCGTAGAAGCGAGCGAACTCGTCGGGCGAGAGGGAGAAATCCAGGTCCTTGGTCTGTGCCGTGGTGATGCTGAAGGTCCACAGCGGTACCCAATAGGCCTGGTCGGCGATCTTCTTGAGAGCTTGGCTGAAATCGGCCTTGCGCTGGTTGGCGTCGATCGAGGTGTCGGCTTCCTTGAGCAGCTTGACCAGCTCGGGATCCTTGATCGGATCGTCGGACGTGCCGCTGAAGAACGGGCTGACGGCCAGGCTCGAATCGGCGATGCCGTAGGAGCCCCAGTTGATCATGAACATCGGAAACTTGCCGTCGCGCCAGTTGGTGAGCGCGGCGGCATACTGCTGGTCGGTGAGCTTCGCCTTGACGCCGACCTTTGCGAGGTCGGCCATGATGACCTCGACCTGCGCGCTGGGATTGCCGGCGGAGAGGAGATCGACCGAGAAGCCTTGCGGATAGCCCGCCTCCGCCAGCAGCTGCTTGGCCTTGGCCGGGTCGTAGGAATAGGAGGCGACGTCGGTCGCGCAGCCGAATTGCAGGGGATGGCACGCCGTGTTGAGGACCTGCGAAGCGCCGCCCACGAAAGCCTTGATGATGGCGGGCCGGTTGATGGCGTAGTTCAGGGCGCGTCGCACCCGGACGTCGGCGAGCGGCGATTTGCCGTCGCCGAAGCCGGGATAGAACGAGATGTAGGCGAAGCGCAGGATCTCGGCGCTCTTCACCTCGAGATTGGGGCGCCGCGACAGGTTGCGGGCGGCGTCGGGAGACAGACGCCAGATCCAGTCGAGCTGGCCGTTGCTCACCTCCGCGTATTGCGTGTTCGCCTCGGGGATGGTCCGTGCGACGATTCGCTTGATCGCGGCGTGACCCTTGGGGCTGTCGGCGTAGTAACCGTCGAAGCGTTCGAAGACGAAGCGGCTGCCGGGCGTCAGCTCGACGAGCTTGTACGGCCCGCTGCCGACCGGCTTTACCGCCATGCCGCTTTTACCCGCCTTCTCGTAGTAGGCCTTGGGATAGATCGGCAGGTTGCCCGCCAGCATCTCGAGCGCCAGCGGGTAGGGCTTCTTCATGATCAGGCGGACCTTGTAGTCGTCGATCTTCTCCGCCCGGTCGATCCAGTTCACCGCGATTTGATATCGGGCATTGTAGTCCTTCGACGAGACGAGGTTCAGCGTGTAGACCACGTCGTCGGCCGTCATCGTCGAGCCGTCGTGGAACTTCACGCCCTGGCGAAGCTCGAACTCGAGCGTCTTGTCGTCGACGAAGCGGTAGGACTTCGCGAGCTCGGGCTTGAACTCGCCGGTCTTCATGTCCTTCTCGAGCAGGCAGTCGTAGATCAGGCGCATCATGATCAGGCCTTCGCGCGACGGCTCCTGATAGTTGTCCATCGACGTGACTTCCTGGCTGAAGGCGACGTTCAACGTGTCGTCGCCCTTGCCCGCCCATGCCGGTGCCGCCGTCAGCCCGCCCATCAGGATCGCGGCAACGACCGCTGCCCGGAATTTCAACCCCTGCGCCATGTTCCGCTCCCCGCCGTCGCCGGTCCCCTCGGATCCCCAGAAAAGTGTAGCTCCGGCAATGATTTTCACTAAAGTAAAAAATAAGTCCAATGAGAACTTCGACGCTTTCGACCAAGTCCCGCCGCAGCGCCAATACGTCGCTCCCGCGTTCGCCCATGCAGAATCCGCGCCTGGAACTCGGTCCCGTGCTGCGGGATTTGCGCCGCGGCAGCGGCCTTACGCTGCAGGAACTGAGCAAGCGGACGGGACTCGCGAGTTCGACCTTGTCGAAGATCGAGAACAACCTGATCTCGCCCACCTACGACAGCATCCTGAAGCTCGCCGACGGGCTCGGCATCGACGTGGCGCGGCTCTTCGATCCCAAGTCGATCCAGATGTCACTCGGCCGACGCAGCGTCACGCGCGACGGTGGCGGCGCCAGTCTCAGGACCGACCAGTACCACTATGAGATGCTGTGCACGGACCTGTCGCAGAAGAAGTTCTTCCCGATCGTGGCGACCATCACGGCGAACTCGGTCAAGGACTTCCCCGCGCTGCCCAAGCATGCAGGCGAGGAATTCATCTACGTGCTGGCCGGCGCGGTCGAGATTCACACGGAGCACTACGAGCCGGTCAGCCTGACACCCGGCGACTGCATCTATTTCGACAGCTCGATGGGACACGCCTGCGTGTCGGCCGGGCGCAAGCCTGCGCGGATCCTATGGGTCACGTCGGAAAGTGGTTTGGAGATAGGGGAAGGGAGAAGGTCATGACGGCGGATGCGAAGACAGTTCACGACACGGCAATCGTCATCGATGCCGTTTGTCCCTTGCTGTGGGAGCCCAAGTATCTCGAGCTCTACCGCAAGGGCGGCGCGACCGCGGTCGCCCCCACCGTGGGCGGCATGGACAATGCCGAGACAACGATGCGTTCGCTGGGCCGCTGGCTGAAGCGGATCCGCGAGAACGACGACCTGGCGCTGGTCAGCCGCGCGGCCGACATCGGGGCGGCCAAGCGCGACCGCAAGCTCGGACTCATGCTGCACTTCCAGGGCACGGACCCGATCGAGGACGATCTCGACCTGATCGACGCTTACAAGGGCATCGGCGTGGGCATGATCCAGCTCACCTACAACATCAAGAACCGGGTGGGCGACGGCTGCGAGGAGCGGACCGATGCGGGCCTCAGCCGCTTCGGCCTCGACGCCATCAAGCGCATGAACGAGGCGCGGGTCGTTGTCGATTGCTCGCACACGGGCTATCGCACGACGATGGAGGCGTTCGAAGCCTCGACGCGGCCGGCGGTGTTCTCCCATGCCGGCTGCTTCAGCGTTCATCCCTCGCCGCGCAACATCAAGGACGACCAGATCAAGGCCGCCGCGCAGTCGGGCGGCCTCATCGGCGCCGTCGGCTTCCCGGCTTTCGTGAGCGCGAGCCCCAGGCCGACGCTCGACGAGTTCATCCGCCATATCGAGCACATGGTGAACCTCGCCGGCATCGATCATGTCGCGCTCGGCATCGACTACTTCACCGGCCAGCATCCGCTCACCAGTGACGAAGCGGCGGCAGCCCAGTACAAGGGCCTGGTCGCCAGCGGTCGCTGGAGTCCCAAGGCCTATCCGCCGCCGCCTTACTACTATCCCGCAGGCATCGAGACGCCGGAGGGCCTGCCCAACCTCACGCGCCGGCTGGTCGAGCTCGGCTGGAAGACCGAGGACATTCACAAGGTGATGGGCGGCAACTGGGTCCGCGTGCTGCGCAAGGTCTGGGGCGAATAGCGCTCAGTCGACGAACCGCACCTTCGGCCAGAGTTCGCGCCAGCGCTTGGCGGCGATGCGGCTTTCATACTGGGCGCGGTCGGTATGGCCGAAGGCCGTCGGCCGGCAGCGGAGGTTCACGAGATCGTCGATACCGATCGGCGCGACGACGGTGATCGAGCCGTCGGCTTCGAGCCGTACGCCGACAGCGGTCACGGTCTCCAGCCAGTAGCGCATGGAGTCCGCCGTGCTCACGTGTTGCGGCAATCCCTTGCGGACATGCATGCGCGCCTGGTTGCGCACCTGCCAGGGCGCGCCGGGCTCCAGTTCACCGAGCCGCGCCTCGTATTCGGCCTCGCGCTCCTTCGAGATGTCTGCTGCGTCGAAATAGATCACGTCGATGTCGGGTGGCGGCCGAGACGGTGAAATGCCGTGCAGGTGATCCCACACGCGATTGCGCACGAAGCCTGCGGCTATGCACCAATCGGGCAGGCCGAGCGTTCGGACGGCATGAAGCTGTTTCATGCCCACAGGGTCCTGCGCGATGATGTCGGCGACGAGGCTCACGCCTCTAGTTTAGTCGTTGCGCCGGGGGATATGCCGAGCTTCCGCTATGAATTGCGCGTCCATGAGCAGCATGCCGGCGACGGCGGCTCGCTCTGCATCGCCGGCATCGACGAGGTCGGCCGCGGACCGCTCGCCGGTCCTGTGGTAGCGGCCGTGGCGGTGATCGACCGCACGGTGGCCAAGCGCAAGCTGCTGCGCCTGATCGACGATTCCAAGAAGCTGGTGCGCGAGAACCGCGAGAAGGCCTACGAGGCGATGGTGGCCTCGGGCTGCGTGCGCTTCGCCGTCGGCGAGGCGAGCGTCGAGGAGATCGACAGGATCAACATCCTGCAGGCAACCTTCGTCGCCATGCGCCGGGCACTGCAGGCCATGGAGCAGCTCCCCGACATCGTGCTGATCGACGGCAACCAGGTGCCGCCGGACCTCAGCTGCCGCGCCGAGACCATCGTCGGTGGCGATGCGCGCTCCTATTCGATCGCCGCCGCCTCGATCTTCGCCAAGGTAACGCGTGATCGCTACATGTGCCGGTTGGCCGAATCGTTTCCCGGCTACGGCTGGGAAACCAATGTCGGCTACAAGTCGCCGGCCCATCTTGCGGCCCTAAAGCAGCTTGGGCCGACCCCGCATCACCGTATGAGCTTCTCGCCGTTGAAACGGCTACTCTAGCCGGATGCTCAAGCTTTATTACGCGGCCCATACCTGCTCGCTGGCGACGCACATCGTGCTGGAGGAGGTTGGTGCCGACTATTCGACGGTGCGCATCGACTTCTCCAGGAAGCAGCAACAGTCGGCCGACTATCTCAAGGTCAATCCAAAGGGGCGTGTGCCGGCGCTGGTCACCGATCGCGGCATCCTGACCGAGACGCCGGCCATGCTGGTCTATGTGGCGCAGAGCTTTCCCCAGGCCGATCTCGCGCTGATGGGCGATCCCTTCGCCTTCGCCAAGGTGCAGGCCTTCAACAGCTATCTCTGCTCGCATCTGCACGTGGCGCACGCGCATCGCATGCGCGGCCATCGCTGGGTCGATGCCGACGACACACAGGCCATCGCCGCCATGCAGCGCAAGGTGCCGGAGGGTGTTGGCAGCGCCTTCGAGGCGATCGAACGCGACATGCTGAAGGGTCCCTGGGTGATGGGCCAGCAATATACGATCTGTGATGCTTACCTGTTCACGCTCGCCCAATGGCTCGAGGCGGACGGCGTGGACCCCCAGCGCATCCAGCGCATTGTCGATCACCGCCACCGCATGTCGGAGCGTCCCACCGTGAAAAAGGCGATCGCCCAGGAGCTTGCCCCATGACCGATGACAAGAACCCCCACGCCAAGCTCATCGAGGAACTGCGCGCGGCTGTCTCGAAATCGCCGGACGGGGCGCGGCGCGAACGCCTGCTGGCGATCCTGCACAAGCTCGAGCACAGCCACGGCACCGAATCGTTCGGCGAGCATGTCAGGGCGCTGATCCGGGAGGCCGAGGTCGACGCCTTCGAGATCGCGCCCTTCATGTCGCGCCTGTCGGGCCTGCTCCCCTGAACTTGTTGCCTTGAATGGGTGCGGCGGCGCTATCGCCGCCAGGACGCCATGCTCTGGAAGACACCGTCGCGGAAGATCAGCGCGTGCGCGAGCGCCGCGCCGAGATGGGCGAGGAAGGTCACGAACAGCAGATAGGCGAGCACGGTGTGCAGCGGCCGCAGCACGGCGTAGAGGCCGTCGCTGTGCGGCAGGATTGCCGGCAGATGGCAGCTTCCGACGAGCACGATGGGATAGCCCGCCGCCGACAGCATGCCCCAGCCGACGAGCGGCAAGGCAAACATCAGGATGTAGAGCAGCACGTGCGAGCCCTGCGCGGCGACCTTCAGCAGCGGCGGCATGGCCGCCGGCAGCGGCGGCGCGGGCCGGAACAGGCGATGGATGAGCCGGATCGCCGCCAGCACGAGGATCAGGATGCCGAGCGGACGATGGATGTCCACCAGCCGGTGATAGTCGCTGAGCGACGTCACCATCGCCACGCCGACGAACAGCATGACGAGGATCAGCGCGGCCATGAGCCAGTGCAGCAGCCGGGAGAAGAGGGGGAAACGCTTTATCACATCAACCTCCCTTACTTGCCGAACTGCACGGCGCTCGGCGTCTTCGCCTCGCCCGCCCGTCGCGTGAAGGACTCCGAATAGGCGGCGGAGCGTGCCGACAGAAGCGGATCGTCGGACGCCTTGATGCCCGAGGGCAGCACCAGCGGATCGAAGTTGATGTCGCGGCAGTTGCCGTCGGCTTCGGCCGTCACCGTAGAGAGGGAGAGCGTGCCGGCGTCGACGCTCTCGCGGTCGGCGGGCCAGGGCACCGTCGCATCGTTGGTCGAATCGCCCGGCTGGCCGATCGTCAGGATCAGGTGCCACTGCGCCGGCCCGCGTGCGAGGCGCTGGGCGAATTCGTCGAACAGATAGTTCTTGTCCTTGGGCGCCTGCTCCGGCTCGGGCTCGAAGGCATCGACGGGCTTCATTGACCAGCGCACCGCGGTCACCTTTCCGTCGGCCGCAACGAAACGGAAGGCATTGAGGCTGTTATAGGCGGCGTTGGCGAAGCCGGACGAGAAGGGGGCGCCCTTGATCAGACCGATCGCACGCATCGACTCCGGATGGGCGGCGAAGAAGGCTTTGATCTTGGCCGGGTCGGGCTTGCCGTTGGCCGCGGGCCGGGTGGCGACAAGCTGCTCATAGAAAGACTTCTCGTCCTTCATCGGGAAGACAGGAATGTCGTTCATGCCGGTGCGCCAGACCTCGCCGTCCACCTGGGTGAAGTTGAGCGCCATGCTGCGCACGGCCTCGGGCCCGTCGGGCATCGCCGGCATGCCGCCCGCGAGCGCGAAGCGGCCGAAGACCGGCGTGCGGCCAGGCTTGAAGACCTGCGCCGTCGAAAGGCGCGCGCCATTGCCGTTGCTGTCGAACCAGCCCGCGAGGCATACGCCCTTGGCGTGGTTGCGGCGGAAACCCGGATGCGGACCGTTCACCGCCTCGAACGTGTCGATCATGCGCGATTGATCGAGATGGCCGGGAGAAAACCATCCGCCGGTCCACGCGAAGGTGGCCGCGACGGCCAGCACGACGCCTCCGATGACGGCGAGACGCGGCAGGGCCGATGGCGTGAACAGCGCATACGAGGAGTGGAGAGGAGCAGGCACGGTCATTCCTCCAATCGAGCGATCCCAGCCCTTGTATCCCAATGCTGTGGACGAGACTCCATCTTGTGGATCGATCTCGCAAACAATTGAATCAATTGTAATTTCTTGACCCGGACTCGGCGGATGACTCATCTTGCCCCGATGCCTGTGGACAATCTCGCCAATATCCAAGATCGCGTTTTCGTCGGCGACTGTGTGGAGCTCATGAACGGCCTGCCGGAAGGGTCGGTCGACATGGTCTTCGCCGACCCGCCCTACAACCTGCAGCTCGGCGGTGAGCTGCTGCGGCCCGACAACTCGAAGGTCGATGCCGTCGACGACGATTGGGACAAGTTCGCCGACTTCTCCGGCTACGATTCCTTCACGCGCGCCTGGCTGAAGGCGGCGCGCCGGCTGCTGAAGCCCGAGGGCACGCTCTGGGTGATCGGCAGCTACCACAACATCTTCCGCATCGGCACGGCGCTGCAGGACGAGGGCTACTGGCTGCTGAACGACATCGTGTGGCGCAAGTCCAACCCGATGCCGAACTTCAAGGGCAAGCGCTTCACCAACGCCCACGAGACGCTGATCTGGGCGGCGCGCGACCGCAAGGCCAAGCGCTACACCTTCAACTACGATTCGATGAAGGAGCTGAACGAGGGCATCCAGATGCGCTCGGATTGGCTGTTGCCGCTCTGCACCGGCGGCGAGCGGCTGAAGGGCGACGACGGCAAGAAGGCGCATCCGACGCAGAAGCCCGAGTCATTGCTCTTCCGTTGCCTGATGGCCGCGTCCAATCCCGGTGACACGATCCTCGATCCTTTCTTCGGCACCGGCACGACGGGCGCTGTCGCGCGACGGTTGGGCCGGCACTTCATCGGTCTCGAGCGCGATCCGACCTACGCCGCTCTGGCGCGCAAGCGTATCGCCCACGTCTCGCCGCTCGCCGATGAAGACGTCACGCCCAAGCCCAGCAAGCGCGCCGAGCCGCGCATTCCCTTCGGTGTGCTGATCGAGGCGGGGCTGTTGCAGCCCGGCACGGTGCTGAGCGACTTCGCCGGCCGCGTGCATGCCCGCGTGCGCGCCGACGGAACGCTCTCTTCTTCCAACGCGCTCGGCGAGCATCGCGGCTCGATCCACCAGGTGGGTGCGGCGGTACAGGGCGCGCCGGCCTGCAACGGCTGGACCTTCTGGCACATCGAGGTCGAAGGCGGCCGCCGCCCGATCGATCACCTGCGCCAGCAGGTGCGGGCGGGTCTCTAGCCCTTCACCGCGTGCGCGATGATCTTGCGCATGACGGTGGGCAGCGCGCGTTGTTCCATCTGGTCGATCGTCACCCAGTCGCTGCCCGGCGCGAGCTTGGCCAGCCGTGACGTCGTGGCCAGGGCGCGCGCAACGGTGAGTTCCAGATGGAAGTGTGTGAAGGTGTGGCGCACGCCGCCGTCGAGCACCTTCCAGTTGGCCGGCACCGGTGCTTCGGTGAGCGCACTCTCGATGGAAAGCTTGCCTTCGCGCCACGCGCTCGAGGGCACTTCGTCCATGCCGCCGAGCAGGCCCTTGGCCGGGCGCTTGCGCAGCAGGATCGCGCCGTCGCGGTTGGTCAGCACGAAGGCGAGCCCGCGGCGCGTCGGCTTGTCGGCCTTGGGGACGCGGCGCGGCAGCTCCTCGGCGATGCCGCGCTTGCGCGCCTCGCAGCCCGACATCAGCGGACAGATCACGCAGCGCGGATTGCGCGGCACGCAGACCGTGGCGCCGAGATCCATCATCGCCTGGGCGTAGTCGCCGGCGCGCTCGTTCGGCACCAGCTCGGCCGCGCGGACGGCGATCTCGACCTTGGCGTCGGGCAGTGGCGTCTCGATGGCGCAGAGGCGGGCGATCACGCGCTCGACATTGCCGTCGACGGCCGAGGCCGGCTGATCGAAAGCGATCGCCCGGATGGCGGCGGCCGTGTATCGGCCGATGCCGGGCAGCGCGAGCAGTTCGACCTCGGTTTCGGGGAAGCGGCCGCCATGCTGTTCCGTCACTGTGCGTGCACAGGCATGCAGGTTACGGGCACGTGCGTAGTATCCGAGTCCTGCCCAGGCCGAGAGCACGTCGTCCAGCGGGGCTGCGGCCAGCGCCTCGACAGTGGGCCAGCGCGTCATGAATTTCACGAAATAGTTGCCCACCGTGGCCACGGTGGTCTGCTGCAGCATGATTTCCGACAGCCAGACGAGGTAAGGCGGCGTGCGCTGCCCGGCGGGCGCGCGCCAGGGCAGGGTGCGACGATGACGGTCGTACCACTCAAGCAGCCGTGAGGCGTGGGTCATGGCCATGTAAGGAGCGCTGCCCTAGCATGAGACGAAGAGGAGTTTGAACGGGTTTATGCGGGAAAACGGCTTCCGCGCCATCGGCGGTCTGGCCCAGGGCCTCACGGCGAGCGCGGCCCAGACGAAGAACAAGGGACGGGTCCTGCCGCTCGCGCGCCTGAAGGTCGAATGGTCGGCCATCGTCGGGCCCGAGATCGCGCGGGTCACGGAACCCGATGCGCTGCTGGCCGGCCGCGGCCGCAACGGCAAGGCGCTACGCCTGCGCGTGGCTGGTCCGGCCGCGCTCGAGATCCAGCACAAGGCCGGCCTGCTGGTGGAGCGGGTGAACGGCTATCTCGGCCATCGCGTCATCGACGAGATCCGTCTCGTGCAGGGTGCGATCGCCGGACCGCCGCCACGTCGCGCACCGCCGCCCCTCGACAAGGAGGCCGCCGCGAAGATGGCCGCGCGTGTCGCCGACATGGAAGATTCCGACTTGAAAGCTGCGTTGGCGCGACTGGGCGCGCGCGTCACGGCGGGCCGGCGCGGCATTCTTCTCGGCGCGTTGGCGATTCCGTTCGTCTCGCGTCGTTCAGAAGCGCAGGCCGATCCGCCGCCGGACCAACCGCAGCCCAGTCCCGAGCAACGCCGCGCCTTGTTCGAATTGCCGCACGACCACGTGATCGGCAAGGCGGACGCGCCCAACGTCATCGTCGACTATTTCTCACTCACGTGTCCGCATTGCGCCAACTTCCACGCCGCCATCTTCCCGGTGATCAAGAGCACGTGGATCGACACCGGCAAGGCGCGCTTCATCTATCGCCATTACCCGTCCGATTCGATCGCCACGCATGCGAGCCAGCTCGTCGAGTGCGCCGGGCCGAAGAAGTTCTTCGACGCCATCGGCGTGCTGTTCCATTCCCAGGTCGATTGGCTGACGGCCAGCGATCCCGAAGGCGAGATGGTCAAGACCCTGAACAAGGCGGGTCTTCCGTCCGACAAGTGCCTCGCCAACGACCAGCTTTTGGACAAGGTCATCGAGGACGTTCAGTCCGGCCAGCTGCTCGGCGTGAAGGCCACGCCCACGGTCATCATCAACGGCGAAGGGACGGGCAGCCCGACCGCCGAAACCATCAACCAGATTCTCGACCAGTCGGGGCGGTAAACGTTTGACTCCCCACAGGCAGAATTCCCAAGATGTTGTAGAGAGGAAGAGGGTAATGCGGAATATCTTGATCGTCGCCGCCGGCGTGGTGGCGGTGATTCTGATCGCCTGCGGGGTCTATTACGGCACCCGCCAGCCGGCACCGAGCCCCAGCCCGGTGGCCGTGGCGCCGACTCCTGACAAGGCGTCGCTCCTGACGGCCCAGCCGGGCGATCACGTGGAAGGCAGCCCGAACGCACCGATCACCATGATCGAGTACGCCTCCTTCACCTGCCCGCACTGCGCGCACTTCAACACGATGATCCTGCCGGAACTGAAGACCAAGTGGATCGACACCGGCAAGGTGAAGCTGGTCTACCGCGACTATCCTCTCGACCAGACGGCGGCCCAGGCGGCCCAGCTCGCCCGCTGCGCGCCGGCCGACCGCTATTTCGGCGTGGTCGACATGATCTTCCGCACCCAGGCGAACTGGGCGACGGCGTCCGATCCGATCGGCGAGCTCACCAAGTCGCTGCGCATCGCCGGCATCGGCGAGAACGAAGCCAAGGCATGCCTGGCCGACAGCAAGATCGCCGACGCGGTCGTGGCGTCGGCGCAGGGCGGCGACAAGGTCGGCGTCAAGGCGACGCCCAGTCTTTACATCAACGGGGAATTGTTCAGCGGCGCGCGCTCGGTCGAGGAACTCGACGGCGTGTTCAGCAAGCTGGCCAAATAACAACAAGCGGCGTGGGGTAACCTAAGGTGCAGTTCGACAAACTCCGGCTCTCCGGCTTCAAGTCCTTCGTCGATCCGACGGAGCTCGCGATCGAACCCGGTATGACAGGCATCGTCGGCCCCAACGGCTGCGGCAAGTCGAACCTGGTCGAGGCGTTGAAGTGGGTGATGGGCGAGACTTCGGCCAAGCAGATGCGTGGCTCGGAGATGGAGGACGTCATCTTCGCCGGCGCCGGCACCCGCCCCGCGCGCAATATCGCCGAGGTGATGCTCAGCCTCGACAACAAGACCCGCACCGCGCCCGCGATGGTGAACGATGCCGACCAGCTCGACGTCGTGCGCCGCATCGAGCGCGGCAACGGCTCGGCCTATTCGGTGAACGGCCGCGATATCCGTGCGCGTGACGTGCAGACGCTCTTTGCCGACGCGGCAACGGGATCGCGCTCGACGGCGCTGGTCAGCCAGGGCCGCATCGGCACCCTGATCAACGCCAAGCCGGCCGACCGCCGCACCATCATCGACGAGGCGGCCGGCATCACGGGCCTCTATGCCCGCCGCCACGAGGCCGAACTGCGCCTGCGCGCCGCCGAGCAGAATCTTGCCCGCGTGCAGGACGTGCTGGTCGCATTGGAAGAGCAGCACAAGGGCCTGAAGCGCCAGGCGCGTCAGGCCAGCCGCTACCGCAATCTCTCCGACCATATCCGCCGCGCCGAAGCCGCCGTCCTGGCGCTGCGTCTGGCCAAGACCGAGAGCGAACTGGCCGAATGCGGCGAGCGTCTGCGCGAGGCCGAGGCGCAGGTCGCCGATCTCACCCGTCTGGTCGGTCTCGCCACCACGGCGCAGGCCGAGGCCGCGACAGCGCTGCCGCCGCTGCGCAACGACGAGGCCGCCGCCGCCGCCGCGCTGCAGCGCCTGCGCGTCGCCCACGACGCACTGACTGCCGAAGCCGAGCGCGTCGCTGCCGCCCAGCAGGAGGCCGAAACCCGCCTGCGGCAGACCGTGTCCGATCTCGAGCGCGAGCAGGGCCGCAAGGGCGATGCCGAGACCGCGATCGCCGATCTCGACGCCCAGCGCGTGCGCCTGGAACAGGAGCGAGTCGGCGAAGATGAACGTGCCGCCGCCGCCCAGATTGCCCGTGACGAAGCGCATACCGCCACGGTCGCGGCCGAGAGCGAGCATGATCGCCTGACCCGCCAGATCGCCGACGACGAGGCGCTGCGCAACAGCGTGAGCCGCGAGATCGCCGAGGTGCAGGAGCGCCTGCGTCGCCTGGAAATCCGCCGCGACGAGGTTGCGGCCCAGCAGCACAAGATCGAGAGCGAGTTGTCGAACCTGCCGGCGCTGCCGGAGGTCGAAGGTGCGCTCGAGGAAGCGCGCGCGGCGCTCGAAGAGGCTCGCCGTCATGGCGCGGCGCAGATCGAGGCGGCGCGCGAGGCCGAACGGTATGAGTCCGACGCCGCGCGTGAAGCCGTCGCCAAGGCGGAGGCCGAGCGCCTCGAGATCGAGCAGAAGCGTGCGACCGAGCGGCAGGCCGCCGAGGCGAGCCATGCTGCGGCCAACGAGGTCCTGCAGAAGATCGTGGCGCGGCTCACCAAGCTGCGCGCCGAGGAGGCGGGCGTTGCCGCCGCGCTGAAGTCGGCGGCCGACTCGCTTTGGCCGCCGCTGCTCGATGCGCTCACCGTCGATTCGGGCTTCGAAAAGGCTCTGGCCGCGGCGTTCGGCGAGGAACTTGAAGCCTCTTCCGATCGCGGCGCACCGATCCATTGGTTGCCGCTCGGCCCGATCGTCGATGCGCCGTCCCTGCCGGAAGGTGCGACGTCGCTGACGGGCCACGTCAAGGCGCTGCCGGAACTGGAGCGCCGCATGGCCTTCATCGGCATCGTCGCCGACGAGGCGACGGGCGCCGCTTTGCAGCCTTTGCTGCGGCCGGGCCAGCAACTCGTCACGATGGAAGGCGCGGTGTGGCGCTGGGACGGCTTCACCGTGCGCGCCGGCGCCCCCTCGCCGGCGGCCGTGCGATTGAGCCAGCGCAACCGTCTGGCCGAGATCCGCCAGCAGATCGAAGGCATCGTCGCCGAGCAGAGCGAAGCCCAGCAGAAGGTCGATGCCGAGGCGGCGACCCTCGCCACGGCGCGCGATCTCGAGCGCACGTCCGTCGAGCAGGCCCGCCAGAACGAGCGCGAAGTCGCCGAGGCGGCCCGCAGCAAGACACAGGAAGCGGGTGAGGCGACGCGCGTCGCCGTGCGCACCGCCGAGACGGCGATCGCCGAGGCCGAGAAGACGATGACGAAGGCCCGCGACCGTCACGCCGAGGTCGCCCGCCAGACCGACCAGCTGACCACACGCCTCGCGGCGACCACGCAGGCGATGGGCGGGGTCACGGTCGACCTGGCTGACGCCGAGATGCGCCGCACCTTCCGTCAGGCGCGCCTCAGCTCGATTTCCGACACGCAGGCCGATCGCGTGACGGCGGGCACGCTGCGCGCGCGCATCGCCGAGTTGCGGGCCGCGCTCGTCGAGGCCGAAGGCAACTGCGACCGCCTGGCGCGCGAATCCAAGATGAGGGTCGAGCAGCTCAGCCGCATCTCGAACGACCATGCGGGCTGGAGCACGCGCCTCGGCGATGCCGACCGCCAGATCGGCGAGCTCGATCAGCGGCGCGAGCAGATCACCGCGACCATCGCCGATCTCGCCGCCAAGCCGGCCGAGATCGAGACCAAGAAGTTTGCGCTGGGCGAGGAGATCGCCAAGGCCGACGAGAAGCGTCAGGAGGCGGCCGACCGTCTCGCCATCGGTGAAACGCGACTCGCGGAGGCCGACAAGGCCATGCGCGGCGCCGAATCCGAGCTGGCCCAGGCTCGCGAGAGCCGCGTGCGCCGCGAGGGCCTGGTGGAGCAGGCGACCAAGGACCGCGAGGCCGTCGTCGAGCGCATCGTCGAACGGCTGCGCTGCGAGCCCGACGGCGTTCTGGCGCTGGCCGAGGTGCAGTCGCTGGAGGAGCTGCCCGAGATCGAGAAGGCCGAGCAGAAGCTCGAGCGTCTGGTGCACGAGCGCGAGACCATGGGCGCGGTGAACCTGCGCGCCGAGGAAGAGGCCAACGAGCTCGAGCAGCAGATCACCGGCATGACGACCGAGCGAGACGACCTGATCGCCGCCATCGGCCGTTTGCGCCAGGGTATCCAGAGCCTGAACCGCGAGGGCCGCGAGCGTTTCCTCGCCGCCTTCGAGCAGGTCAGCCAGCACTTCCAGCAGCTCTTCACCAAGCTGTTCGGCGGCGGCAAGGCCGAGCTGCGGCTCACCGAGTCGGAGGATCCGCTCGAGGCCGGCCTCGAGATCCACGCCTCGCCGCCGGGCAAGAAGCTGCAGGTCATGTCGCTGCTCTCGGGTGGCGAGCAGGCGCTGACCGCCCTGTCGCTGCTGTTCGCGGTGTTCATCTCCAACCCTGCGCCGATCTGCGTGCTGGACGAAGTGGACGCGCCCCTGGACGACCTGAACGTGGAGCGCTTCTGCAGCCTGGTGAACGACATCGCCGGCCGCACGGAGACGCGCTTCCTGATCATCACCCACCATCGCGTCACCATGGCGCGCATGGATCGCCTCTACGGCGTCACCATGGCCGAGCAGGGCGTCAGCCAGCTCGTCTCGGTCAATCTGCAGGAGGCCGATCGCCTCGTCGCCTGATCGGGGTTGGAGTTTCATAACAACAAGACAATTCTTCCTCTCGCATGAACTGGGCGCCGGGCTCTGGCCAAGCCGGCGCCCTTCTCTTTGGAGGGGCTCGGATGTAGTGTCCGGCCGATGCCTGACACGCTTGCTCCCGTCACTACCGATGTGATCGATCTCACGCGCGCGCTCGTGCGCTGCGAGAGTGTGACGCCGCGCGAAGCAGGCGCTCTGCAACTTCTCGAAAAGACGCTGACGCCGATCGGTTTTCGCTGCGAGCGCATGGATTTCAGCCAGGCTGGCACCGACGACGTGTCGAACCTCTATGCCCGCATCGGTACCGGCGGGAAGCATTTCTGCTTCGCCGGCCATTCCGACGTCGTTCCGGTCGGCGATCTGTCGTCCTGGACCATCGGCCCGTTCGCTGCCGAGCTGTCGGACGGCTACCTGTTCGGCCGCGGTGCCGCCGACATGAAGGGTGCGATCGCGGCCTTCACCGATGCCGCCCAACGCTTCATCGCCCGGCGCGGCCGCGACTTCGGCGGCTCGATCAGCCTGCTGATCACCGGCGATGAAGAGGGGCCGTCGGTCAACGGCACCGTCAAGATGATGAAGAAGCTCGCCGAGCGTGGCGAGACGATCGACGTCTGCATTGTTGGCGAGCCGACCAGCTCGCGCCGCTTCGGCGACATGATGAAGATCGGCCGCCGTGGCAGCATGAACGTCGAGATGGTCGTGCGTGGCGTGCAGGGCCATGTCGCCTATCCCGAGCGGCTGGACAACGCCATCCATCGCCTGTCGGCCATCATCGAGGCCCTGATCCGCGAGCCGGTCGACAAGGGCAGCACGCATTTTCAGCCGACGTCGCTGCAGTTCACCACGGTCGATGTCGGCAACAAGGCGACCAACATCGCCCCCGGCGTCGCCCGCGCGCGCTTCAACACGCGCTTCAACGATCTCTGGACGTCCAAGACGCTGCTCGCCCACCTGCAGGAGCGTATCGACCGCGCCCTGGCTGCGATCGGCGGTCACGGCACGATCGAGTACGAGGTGCAGGTCTCGGGCGAATCCTTCTACACGCCGCCCGGCCCGCTGTCGGAGCTGGTGGCCGGGGCGGTGCGCGATGTCGTCGGCATGGAGTGCGAGCTCTCGACCACCGGCGGCACTTCGGATGCTCGCTTCATCCGCGCCTATTGCCCGGTGCTGGAGTTCGGTCTGGTGGGCGAGAGCATGCACAAGGTCGACGAGAAGAGCGCCGTGGCGGACCTCAAGGCTCTGGCGCGCGTCTACGAGACGGTGCTCGACCGCTACTTCGCGGGCTGAAAGGGTTTCAAGCGTTGAGTACCGGCGAGATCGCCCGCGGCACCGAAGGCGCCCTTCGATTCCTGAAGCGCGATCCGTCCGCGCCGTTCTTCTTCGAGAACAGCATCGACGCCTGCCTGCGCTCGTTCCGCGTCATGGCGCTGGTGGCGCCGTTCTATGCGCTCTACGCGGTGATCTATTACACCGGGGTTCAGGTCGAAGCCGACGAGTGGATGATCGCGCTGGTCTGGGCGATGCGCTACGTCGTCGACTGGCTGCTCTTCCCGGTGCTGTTCTACGAGATCGCCCGCCGCCGCCACTGGCTCGACCGCTATCCGCGTTACATCGCGGCGCTCAACTGGATGGGCCTGCCGACCATGGCCGTCCTGCTGATCGATGCCGGCCTGGCGTTGGTCGTGTCGCCGGACCTGCAGGTCGTGATCGGCCTCGCCGTGCAAGGGTTCCTGTTCTATTGGTTCCTGATGGTGACGCGGCTCTGCCTCGGCATCAGCTGGCCGCTCGCCTCGGTGTTGCTGATCGTCGACTACGTGCCGTCGGTCTTCCTGTCACTCCTCGTCGACCGCGTCCTCGGCGTCGCCTCGCTCGCCGGCTGACATCGCGCCGTCTGTGGCGCGTTCTCCGTAACGCACTTCCATGAGGCAGAGCCCGACCGGCGGTGCCGTCGGTCCGGCGCGTGTCCGGTCGCAAGCGGCGAGTGCTTCCTCGACATCGCGCTTCGTCCACTGGCCGCGCCCGACGAGTTGAAGCGTGCCGACCAGGATGCGTACCTGATTGTGCAGGAAGGACCGCGCACCCACGTCTATGTCGATCTCCTCGCCATTGCGCGCCACCTGCAGAAGGTCGAGCGTCTTGAGGGAGGAGGCGGCCTGGCAATTGACCGAGCGGAAGCTGTTGAAGTCATGACGGCCGACCAGCACGGCGGCGGCCTCGGCCATGGCCTTTTCGTCGAGTGGCACCGGCACGTGCCAGACTTGGCCGCGATCGAGCGCCGCGGGCGTGCGCCGGTTCAGGACGCGGTAGCGATAGCGCCGCCAGGTGGCCGAGAAACGGGCATGGAAATCGGGCGCCGCGACTTCCGCCGTCGGCACGACGATGGGGTGCGGCTTGAGGTGGAAGTTGAGCGCGCCGCGCACCTCTTCGAGGCGCTTCTCCGCGGCAAGATCGAAGTGCGCCACCTGTCCGCGGGCATGGACGCCCGCATCGGTGCGGCCCGCGCCCTGCACGTGCACGCGCTCGCCGGCGAAGGCGAACACCGCATCCTCGAGCGCGGCCTGGATGGAAGGACCGGTGTCCTGACGCTGCCAGCCGACGAAAGGTCCGCCGTCATATTCGATGGTAATCTTGTAGCGCGGCACGGGATCAGGTCGAACGCGACAGCGGCAGAGACACCACGGCGGGTGAGGGGAGCACCGTGCCAGCGGGCAGGTTGAAGCCGCGCAGGAAAGCGTCGGCCGCGGTGGCCGCCTTGCCTGGTCGCTGCAGTTTCAGGAGTTTCAGCCCACCCGAGCCACAGGCAATGACGGGAAAGCCGTCGCGCGCGATCGTCACCGTGCCGGGCGCGCCCGACGCCAGGGTGAGCGCCGCTTCGTGGACCTTGATCTGCTCGGACTTGCCTTCGACGGGCAGCTCGAACGATGTGCCCGGCCAGGGCTGAAAGGCGCGCACCTTGCGCTCAAGCTCCGCCGCCGGCCGGCGCCAGTCGATGTAACTCTCTTCCTTGCCAAGCTTGTGGGCGTAGGTGACGCCTTCATTCGGCTGCGGCACGGGATCGAGGGTACGCCGCATCAGTCCGTCGAGGGTCGAGACGACCAATGTGGCGCCGAGCGCCGCCAGCCGGTCGTGCAGCGACTGCGCGGTATCGGCAGCCGAGATCGGCGTGCGCTCGGCGAGCAGCATCGGGCCGGTGTCGAGGCCCTCATCCATGCGCATGGTGGTGACGCCGCTTTCGGCATCGCCGGCGAGAATGGCGCGATGGATGGGCGCGGCGCCGCGCCAGCGGGGCAGCAGCGAGCCGTGGATGTTCACGCAACCCAGCACCGGCGCATCGAGAAAGCTCCTGGGCAGGATATGGCCGTAGGAGACGACGACGGCGACATCGAGATCGAGCGCCTTGAACGAAGCGGCTTCTTCCTCGGACTTGAGGCTGCGCGGCGTGCGCACGGCGAGGCCGAGCGTGTCGGCCAATTCGTGGACGGGAGTCCTGCGTTCATGCTTGCCGCGACCGGCAGGCTTGGGCGCGCGCGTATAGACCGCAACCAGGTCATGGCCGGCCTCGACCAGGGCTCGCAGAGCGGGCACCGCGAATTCCGACGTGCCGAGGAAGGCGATCTTCATCGCCGCATCTTATAGGCAGCCGCGCGCGGCTGAGCTAGGTATGCGGCAGTAATGGATTCCGACACTCAATCCACCGGCAGGGGGCCCGTCGCCAATCTTGCCGCCCGCCGTGCCGCGGGCCAGGTCCGCGCCGATCCCGTACAGGAAAAGATCGTGCAGCGCCTGCAGGCGGTACATGACCGCCTGTCGGCGATGACGGCCGAGGCGCCCAGGCAGGGTTGGCTGGCTCGGTTGGGACTGGGCGGTGCGTCGAAGCCGCCGGCAGGGCCGCACGGTCTCTACATCTGGGGACCGGTCGGGCGCGGCAAGTCGATGCTGATGGACCTCTTCTTCGCGGACGCGCCGGTCGAGAAGAAACGCCGCGTGCACTTCCACGAGTTCATGCTCGAGGTGCAGGAGCGGCTGCATCGCCGTCGTCAGGAGTTGATCGCCAAAGGCGCCTCGCCCGAATCGGACACGATCGTGCCGATCGGCAAGGAGATCGCTCAGGAGACGCGGCTGCTCTGTTTCGATGAGTTCCAGGTCACCAACATCGCCGACGCGATGATCCTGGGCCGCCTGTTCGAGACGCTGTTCGACGAGGGCATCACGGTTGTCGCGACGTCCAACCGCGCGCCCGACGATCTCTACAAGAACGGCCTGCAGCGCGACCGCTTCATTCCCTTCATCGAGCTGCTGAAGCAGCGGCTGGAGATCCTCGAGCTGGGCGGCGGCCGCGACTATCGCCTCGATCGCATCCGCGAGCTCGACGTCTACCTGACGCCGCTCGGCGCCTGGGCAACCAAGAAGCTCGACGAAGCCTTTCGCGCTTTGGCCGATGGTGCCGACGGCGAGCCGCGCGTCCTGCGCACGCAGGGCCGCGATGTCGCCGTGCCGCGCGCGGCGCCCGGCGTCGCCATGGCGCATTTCCTCGACTGGTGCGCCAAGCCCATGGGCGCGGCCGATTTTCTCTGCATCGCCGACAACTTCCATACGGTGATTCTGGCCGATATCCCGCGCCTGAATGCCGACAATCGCGACAAGGCGGTGCGCTTCATCACCATGATCGACAGCTTCTATGAACGGAAAGTGAAGTTCATCTGCTCCGCCGAGGCGCCGCCGGAACGGCTCTATGTCGAAGGCGACGGCGCCTTCGAGTTCCAGCGGACGGTATCGCGCCTGATGGAGATGCAGAGCCCGGAATATCTCGCCCTGGAGCACATCGCCTAGTTGTGATTGTGGCGCCGTCTGGCGCTGTAACAGGGCGCGTGCCAATCTATTCGCATCAACCGGGAGGTCGGCATGCGAACAATAATGGTGAGCTTGCTTTGCGCCGTCGCGATGGTCACGAGCGCACACGCCGCGATCAAGGAAGAACCCATTACCTACACGGACGGCAAGACCACGATGAAGGGCTTCGTCGTGTACGACGACGCCGTCGCGGGCAAGCGGCCCGGCATCGTCATGGTCCACGAATGGTGGGGCATCACTCCGCACATCCACAACGAGGCGCATAACTTCGCGCAACAAGGCTATACCGTGTTCATCGCCGACATGTACGGCGACGCCAAGACCGCCGACAACCCGAAGGATGCCGGTGCACTCTCGGGCGGTGTGATGAAGGATCCGGCGGCAATGGAGTCGCGCTTCAAGGCGGCACAGGCTGAGCTTGCCAAGCAGCCCACGGTCAACCCCCAGCGCATCGGCGCCGTCGGTTACTGCTTCGGCGGCGCGGTGGTGCTGAACATGGCACGTACGGGCGACGATCTCGCGGCGGTCGCGGGTTTCCATGCCTCGCTCGGCCTCAACACGCCGGCGCCCGCGCCCGGTACGGTCAAGGCGAAGATCTTGATCCTGAACGGCGCGGACGATCCCTTCGTGAAGCGCGAGCAGTACGACGCGCTCAAGAAGGATTTCGACGCGGCGAAGGCCGACTACCGGATCATCACCTATCCCGGTGCGGTGCACGCGTTCACGAATCCCGAAGCCACCGCGCTCGGCAAGAAGTTCAACCTGCCGCTCAAATACGACGCCAAGGCGGACCAGGAATCGAAGGCCGAGGCCACCAAGCTCTTTGCCGCCACTCTTAAGCAATAACGGTGTAATCTGACCGCATGGTCGACACCTTTGGACTGAAGACCCGATCCGGGTTCACCTTCACCACAGACGCCGCCGGCCCCGCTGGCGGCGTTCTTGTTTTGCTGCTGCACGGCTTTCCCGAGTCGCGCCACAGCTGGCGCGCCGCGCTGCCGGAACTTGCCAAGGCAGGCTACCGCGCCGTGGCGCCCGATCAGCGCGGTTATTCGCCGGACGCGCGGCCCGATCCCGCCGATCTGTCCAACTACGCCTTCGACAAGCTGGTGGCCGATGCGATCGACATCGCCGATGCCGCGGGGGCGGAAGGCAAGCGCTTCCATCTGGTTGGGCACGATTGGGGCGGCCAGGTCTCGTGGGGCGTGGCCGACCGGCATCCCGATCGCATCGCCTCGCTCACCGTGTTGTCGCGGCCGCATCCGCTTTCCTTCCGCCGCGCTCTGCAGGAAGACCCGGACCAGAAGCACCGCTCGCGCCATCACGGCAAGTTTCTCGATGCCGACACGGCCGACAAGCTCCTGGCCGACAACGCCAAGTCCATGCGCGAAGGCCTGTTCGGCCAGGATCCGAAAACAGTGGCGCATCACCTCGTCAATCTCGGCACGCGCGACGGCATGGAGGCGGCGCTGGCGTGGTATCGCTCGAACAAGGGCCTGTCGGGCGACTTCGGGTCGATCAAGGTGCCGACGCTCTACATCTGGGGCGATGCCGATGCGACCGTCGGCGCCGTTGCCGCCAAGGGTACGGGCGACTTCGTGAGCGCTGCCTATGCGATGGAAGTGCTGCCGGGCGTCGGCCACTTCGTCATGGATCAGGCGGCGGGCAAGGCGACGGAGCTGATGCTCGCCCATATAAAAAAGCACCCTGTGTGAGCGTCCGGCCGTCGTCGGCCGCTCCATCGCCAGGCGGATCGGCCCCATCGTAGGGCGGCCGTTCTTGCCGCTCGGGTCGAATCGCGCTACCACGCGCCGCCTTTAGAAAACGGAGATTTCGCATGGCTCGCAAGAAGATCGCGTTGATCGGCGCCGGACAGATTGGCGGCACCCTCGCCCTGCTGGCGGGCCAGAAGGAATTGGGCGACGTCGTCCTGTTCGACATCCCGCAGGCCGAGGGCACGGCCAAGGGCAAGGCGCTCGACATCGCCCAGCTCTCGCCGGTCGCGGGCTTCGACACGAATTATTCGGGCTCGTCGAGCTACAAGGACATTGCCGGCGCCGATGTGGTGATCGTGACCGCGGGCGTGCCGCGCAAGCCCGGCATGAGCCGTGACGACCTGGTCGGCATCAACGCCAAGGTGATCAGCGCCGTGGGCAAGGGCATCAAGGAGAACGCGCCCAACGCCTTCGTCATCGTCATCACCAACCCGCTCGATGCGATGGTCGGCCTGATGCACGAAGTGACCGGCTTCCCCGCCAACCGTGTGGTCGGCATGGCGGGCGTGCTCGACAGCGCGCGTTTCCGGCTGTTCCTGGCGGAAGAATTCGGCGTCTCCGTCGAGGACGTCACGGCTTTCGTGCTGGGCGGCCACGGCGACACGATGGTGCCGTTGATCCGCTATTCGACGGTCGGTGGCATTCCATTGCACGATCTCGTCGACATGGGTTGGACCACCCACGAGAAGCTCGAGAAGATCGTCCAGCGCACCCGCGACGGGGGTGCGGAGATCGTCAGCCTGTTGGGCAACGGCTCGGCCTTCTACGCGCCGGCTGCATCGGCCATCGCGATGGCCGAGTCCTACCTCAGGGACAAGAAGCGGGTGCTTCCCTGCGCGGCCCTGTTGAACGGCGAGTATGGTGTGAAGGGCCTCTATATCGGCGTGCCGGTCGTGATCGGCGCCGGTGGTGTGGAGCGCATCGTTCACGTCGAACTGAATGCCAAGGAACGCGGCATGTTCGAGAAGTCGGTCGCCGCCGTGAAGTCGCTGGTCGAAGCGACCAAGAAAATCGTCGCTGCCGGCTAAAATACGGTCTGGGACTGCGTAAAGCCGGTCTCAAAAGCGTCACCAGACCGTCGTTGCCAACGGGTTACGGCACTCATAGAGTGCCGTAACGACCGATGAGTTGCGAATTGCAACTATAGGATTTCATGAATATCCACGAGTATCAGGCCAAGGCTTTACTGGCCAAATTCGCTGTCCCCCTGCTGAAAGGGGGCGTTGCCTACACCAAGGACGAGGCGATGGACGTTGCCCGCAAGCTGGGCGGCTCCGTCACCGTCGTGAAGGCCCAGATTCATGCGGGAGGCCGAGGCAAGGGCAAATTCAAGGACGACCCCAACGGCAAGGGCGGTGTGCGGGTCTCCAAATCGGTCGAGGAAGTGGGCGCCAATGCCCAGGCCATGCTGGGCCATGAGCTCGTCACCAAGCAGACGGGGCCGGCCGGCAAGACCGTGAAGCGCCTCTACATCGAGGAAGGCTGCGAGATCAAACGCGAGCTGTACCTCTCGCTGCTGGTCGACCGCGCGGTGAGCCGCATCTCCGTGATCGCTTCGACCGAGGGCGGCATGGACATCGAGACCGTGGCGCACGACACGCCCGACAAGATCGTCAAGCAGTCGATCGACCCCGCCTCGGGCTACCAGCCTTTCGAAGGCCGCAAGATCGCCTTCGCGCTTGGCCTATCGGGCAAGCAGGTCGGAGCCTTCGTGGCGCTGTTGGGCGGTCTTTACCGGGCTTTCACCGAGCTCGACTGCTCGCTGATCGAGATCAATCCGCTGGTCGTGACGGCGGCGGGCGACATCATCGCCCTCGATGCCAAGATGAACTTCGACGACAACGCGCTCGAGCGTCACAAGGACATCGAGGCGCTGCGCGACGTCGACGAGGAGGATCCCTCCGAGACGGAAGCGGCCAAGTACGCGCTGAACTACGTGAAGCTCGACGGCCAGATCGGCTGCATGGTGAACGGCGCGGGCCTCGCCATGGCGACCATGGACATCATCAAGCTCTACGGC